>Ga0070741_10000174_pt1 | contig 243093 bp, 200 predicted proteins | sample Coa_R1_4_FD_66440 | JGI IMG/M metagenome (GOLD analysis project Ga0070741, IMG submission 66440) | Surface soil microbial communities from Centralia Pennsylvania, which are recovering from an underground coalmine fire - Coalmine... | ecosystem: Environmental > Terrestrial > Soil >... | reverse complement strand
CGCCCTTGTTTTGTTCTGGCCCTCCGCTGCGGCTCGCTACGCTCGCCTCCGCTACGGCCCAGAACAAAACAGTCCCGAATTGCTTCGGAGCTAATTTACAGAAAGAAGTTTACACGAACCATCGTTTCGTGCTAAACGCCATCTATGAGCTTCCGGTAGGCCGGGGCAAGTCCTTTGCGTCGAATACAAATCGATTCGTGAACGCACTGATTGAAAACTGGCAACTGAATGCGATCGTGACGCTCTCGGTGGGGCTGCCGCTATACAATTTCACCGAATCTACCAGCACATGCTTCTGCTTCGGAGGCACGCAGCGGCCTAACTACAATGGAGCGAATGTGAGCCTGGGAAGCGCACAATCGGTCAACAAGTGGTTTAACACGGCGGCATTTTCCCAAGCGGCTCCCTTTACGTTTGGGAATCTCGGCCGCACCCTGACGGCCGTTCGGGCAGATAGCGCTCACAATGTCGATTTTTCCATGTTCAAGAGCTTCAAACCCGTTGAACGGTTATCGATCGAGTTTCGCGCGGAAGCGTTCAACCTTACCAACACACCTATTTTCTCGGAGCCCAACACAACTTTCGGTTCCGCCAATTTCGGCGTGGTCACTTCTCAGGAAAACACTCCGCGGCAGATCCAGCTTGGATTGAAGCTGCTGTTTTGAGGCAATCGATACAATAGGATGTGCCGAAAGTAACCTTCTTGCCGGAGAACAAAACAGTGGAGTTCGAATCCGGTAAGCTGCCTTACGCCGATCATGGAAAACCCGAGTCGATCTTAGATGTCGCCCTCAATAATGACATCGATTTAGAACATGCGTGCGGGGGAAGCTGCGCGTGTACAACCTGCCACGTCATCGTAAAAGAAGGCGACGAGAATCTCTCCGAAGCCGAGGACGACGAACTGGACCGGCTGGATATGGCCGCCGGGTTGACTTTGCATTCCCGGCTGGGTTGCCAGGCAATTGTGAAAGGGGACGTGACGGTCGAAATTCCGGCCTGGAGCCGCAACTACATCAGCGAGGGCGGAAAATCGACGCTGTAGTCCCGAGATTTAACAGCTTGTCAGCCAAATCAGCGGGTAAATCCGAGTTGACGCGAACCGTGCGCTGGCTCTGCTCGACCTGAATCGAATCATACAGTCGCAAAAGATCGGTTTCGTTGTCTTTGGTAGTGAGGCGGCCCAAGCCGATCGCGCCGCGCAGCGCATCGCGTACTCGCTGCGCACCCTCATCAGAGATACAAATGATTTCGGCTCGAAGGTGCAACCCGGTATCGACCCCGAGACCGGCACTGGTCTCGCTGATGTAGCCGGCAATGTTTGAAAGCGCGGATTGCACGTCGGAGTTGCCGGCGAGTTGCAAAAATGGCAGTCCTCCGCGTGTCGCGGCCCAGAGTTGATCCCGGGAAGGTATTGCTTCCAAGCGCCGCTGCAATTCCTCCGGAATGTTTCCGGAGCGGGCAGCGTGGAGATCGAGTGCTGTCTCGACAGCGGAGACCGGTCCGGCTGCAGCAAGACCGTTAGCGGGAAATGCCACGGCTTGGCCGCCGCTCAGAAACAACGTATGACCTTTTTCTTCCAGGCGCTTTGCGCGCAAACCAAGAAGCTTGTTTTGCACAGCACCGGACTGGAATGTGCCGCTTGCCAGTAACAGGGCGTGCTTGCCATCATAGGCAACCACCAGATCGGAGAGATCACGCCGTGGGTCCAGTCCAATCTTCTCTTTCAGATCGTCGAGTTGCGCAAAGTTGAACCAGTCTCGGTGCCGCACGTAAAACGGAGCGGATTCCAGCGCGGTAAGGCGGACACCGGCAAGCAGCGTGGTGTCCTGCGGAATCAACGAGTGGAACGCTGAAGGGATCGCGATTCCGCTTTGAGGCGCCTTCGCGCAACTCATGGCGCTCAACAGGCCGGCGAGCACGAAAACGGTTCGGCAAAAGTGCACTAAAAGTCTCGCTTCTGAAATACGTATATGGCAAGAGAGAGGATCGCAATGCCGAACAGCGCAGAGGTCCAGAGCGGCATGAGCCAGTCGGTTCCGCGGTCATAGAGAATAAGTTGCTTCATGGCGGCGCCCAGATCGTATACTTTCGGAACGATCCAGTAAAAACTCATCCATAGATCTCGTGACCATTGCGAATCGAGCAGTTTTACAACAATCTGGCGTTGGGCCAGGATAGTACTGATCAGCATGAGCGCGACCGCAACCATCACCGACAGAGCAGCGCTTTCAAAAATAACTCCGATTAGAACCACGACGCAGAGCAGCACGGCAAAAATGAAGAGGCTGATGGGAATGGCCAGCAGAAAGCGCGGCTCCCAGATTTTTGTTTTCAGCCCAAGGATAAGCCAGATAGCGCAGATCAGATAGACATGATTTACCGCAACCACCAGGACGTTGCCGATATAGCGACCGAGCAAGAGCTTGGCGCGCGTCAGCGGTTTCGAGAGCAACAGGGAAATGCGGCCCGCTTCGAGCACGCTGGGAATGAGACCGGAGGAGGCAAAGATCGCCAGGAACGTCCCCCAGATGTAAAGCACAATCGACACCCACGAATACGACTGATTGACGAACTTGCGAATGTCGTAGATGGGCCGCGAGGTGCGCTGCACATCCATGAACGAAACAGCGCCTTGTACTACATCGACCCGCAGAACGAAAAGGAAGATGGCGATCAATAAACTGGAAAGCCCGAACAAGCCCCAGAAGAGCGAGCGGGCGCGCGCCTCCTGAAACGTATCGGAGATGAGAGCCGGAAACACGCTGTGCTTGGTCATGCCGCTTTCCCCGATTGCGTGGCGTGAATAAATACATCTTCGAGACTGCTGTACGAAGCAGTCACGCTATCAATGAGGCCGCCGGCGGCCCGGATCTTGTCAATCACCAGGTTTGCATCTTCGCGCGTGGGAACCTGAATTTCCAAACCGCCAGAGGCAGGCAGGATGGCGGCTCCCAGACGCCGGATCTCCGCGAGAGCTTGTTCGGACATGGTAGAAGCAGTGACACGATAACCGCGCCCGGCCAGCAGGTTGCTCATCTTGCCTTCGAGCGCCAGCTCGCCTTTACGCAAAATCGCGACGTAATCGCAAAAAGATTCAACTTCGCTCAGTAAATGCGAATTGATGAATACGGTGACACCGGTTCCGGTGAGGCCGTTCAAAATTTCGCGGATGTCGCGCCGCCCTGCGGGGTCGACGCCATCGGTTGGCTCATCCAAAACCAGCAATTGAGGCCGGTGCATGAGCGCTTGCGCCAGCCCCAGGCGCTGCAGCATTCCTTTTGAATATTTCTTCAGCCGGACGTCGCCCCAGTCCTTCAGGCCGACCAGCTCCAGAAGCTCGGGAATGCGCTTTTTGCGCGCGGAAGGTTCCACTCCGGAGAGAGCCGCATAAAAATCCAGCATGCCGCGCCCACTCAGGTAAGTAGGGAACCGGTGATTCTCAGGTAAATACCCGACGGGCCGCCGCGCTTCCGGATCGCGGGCATCTCTTCCGAAAATCGCGGCCGAGCCGGACGTCGGCGTCACAGCCGAGAGCAGCATTTTGACGAACGTGGTCTTCCCCGCTCCATTGGGCCCAAGCAAGCCGAACTTGCTGCCAACCGGTGCACGAAGGCTCAGGTTCGACACGGCCTTGATCTCCCGTCCACGAAAACGCGAGCGGTAAATCTTTTCAAGGCCCGCGGTTTCGATGGCGTACTCGCTGCCCATGTACTTGTAGGATACGAATTGCAGACAATGTAAGTTCCCATGCGAATTAGGTCAACGGCGCTTACGCTTCCGGCTCTGTTAAGTTTTGTGTCAATCAGCCTGGCTCAGAATCATGATCAGAACACGGCTGTAAAACAACCTCCTCCGCTCAGAACCACCGTGGACGTCAATGCGACACTCGCCACGGAAACACCGGCGTCCATCACCGATCTCAACCACGAGCAGCTTCAACAGATTCCCGGAATTGAGTTAGATGACCGTTTGCGGCAGGTCCCCGGGTTCAGCCTGTTCCGCCGCAGCTCCAGCCTAGTAGCCAATCCGACCACGCAGGGCGTGTCGCTGCGTGCCACTAGTTCCACGGGCGCAAGCCGGACCCTGGTGCTGTGGGACGGTTTTCCGATCAACGATCCATTCGGCGGATGGGTGTACTGGGATCGAATCGATCCCGCCTACATCAGCGACGTTGAGATTGAACGCGGCGCTTCCACCAGCGTCTTTGGCGATCGCGCGATGAGTGGCACCATCTCGTTGTTCTCGCCATCCGAGCAGCCGAACCACCTTTTCGCGAATTATTTAGGCGGCAGCAACAACACGCAGGATCTCTCGCTTGGGTACTCGAATCTCTGGGGTCCGTGGGCTCTCTCGGTCCACTCGCGCGATTTGACGACAGACGGCTACTACATCGTTCCGCAGTCGATCCGGGGAAAAGTCGACACGCGCGCCAACGTGCGGTTTGCTACCGGGGATGTGCATCTCGATTATTTGGGCGTCCGAGACCGGCTAGCCATTCACTTCGACGTTCTGGCTGAAGAGCGCCACAACGGGACAGTGCTGCAACACAATTCCACAGCGCTCGGCACAATCGCCGCAACCTATACGCATACCTGGGTGAAGGACGAAATTTCGGGGATCATCTATCACACGCAGGAACAGTTTCACAGCACGTTTTCGAGCGTTTCCGCCAGCCGCAATTTCGAAACGTTGACTTCCAAGCAGACGGTTCCGGTGCAGGACACCGGCGGCGCGGTTTACTGGCAGCATCATGCAAAGCGCTGGAACACGATTGCAGGAACGGACGTCGACGATACGCACGGCACCAGCTACGATTTTTCGTACTCGACACATGTCCTGACCCCTGGGGGAGGAACACTGGTGGAGCACGGCGAGTTTGCGCAAGGCGACGTCGCGCTGGGCCCGGCGCGTTTTTTCGCAGGTATACGCCAGGAGTTCACGGGCCAGCACGGGGATACCTTTATCAGTCCCAATGCAGGGGTCGCGGTTGGCTGGAAGCAGCTCCGGTTCCGCGCGTCGGGGTACCGGAGTTTTCGCGCGCCCACTCTGAATGAGCTTTACAGGGCCTTCCGGGTAGGTAATGCCGTCACGCAGGCGAATCCAGCGCTCACTCCGGAAGGGTTGGTTGGCGCGGAGGCCGGCGTGGATTGGCGCGGCGAAGGCACGCGAGTCTCTTTTACGATGTTCCGGGACGAACTGAATAATTTGATCGACAATGCCACCCTGAGTACGTCGCCTACATTGATTGTGCGAAGGCGCGAGAATTTTCCGAGTGCGCTTTCGCGCGGTTTCGAGACTAGCATCAGTCACCAGTGGAGGCGCTGGAACGCCGAAGCCGGGTATATGTTCGCCGATGCGCGGCTGGCGGGCGGCGCGCGCATCCCCCAGGTGCCCAAGCAGCAGGGAACGGCGCAGGTGACTTACAATTTCAGGTCTACCATGGTTTCCGCCGGGATCCGCGCGTTCGGACTCCAGTTCGACGACGATCTGAATCAGTTTTTGCTCCCGGGTTTTGCCGCTGTGCAACTGATGGCCGAGCAACACATTACCCAAAAGTTATCGGCCGTAGCTTCGGTCGAAAACCTGCTGGACCGCACTTACTTAGTCGCGCTCACCCCCAATCCCAACATCGGCGAGCCGCGGATCTGGCGCGTCGGCATTCGCTGGAACGGAGCCATCAGATAGAGCGAACAAAGCGCGCACGATGCATTTCTGAGTCCTGCTACATCTACATTCGCAGGAGGACCACATGGATGCAATCGCACTTCCCTTTTACGAGGTGGTTCCGTTGGAGAACATCGCCTCGGACGTCAAGGGAGTTCGCATCTTATTTGTGAATGTGTTTGCAATTGCCGGGCCGAATGGCGGATGGACCCTCGTGGACACCGGGCTCCACCTGGCGGCAGGCAAAATCAAGCACTGGGCGGAGGATCATTTCGGGAAGGGGACCAAGCCGAACGCCATCCTTCTGACGCACGGGCACTTCGATCATGTCGGCGCTGTGAAGGACTTGGTAAGCGAGTGGAATGTGCCGGTTTACGCGCACCAGGACGAGCTTCCGTATCTGACCGGACGTCAGAAATACCCGCCACCGGATCCGTCCGTCGGAGGAGGTCTGATGGCGACGATATCCCCGTTTTATCCGCGCACATCGGCCGACCTCTCGGGGAAAGTGCAGCCGCTTCCGGTGGATGGCTCGGTCCCCACCCTGCCTGAGTGGCGCTACATCCATACGCCCGGACATACGCCAGGCCACGTATCGTTCTACAGGGAGAGCGACAAACTGCTGCTGCCGGGCGACGCGTTTTGCACGACCAAACAGGAGTCGTTTCTGGCCGTTGCGAAGCAGAAGCCCGAGTTACATGGTCCTCCGGCTTACTACACGCCCGACTGGGACGCGGCGCGCGAGTCCGTTCGCCAGCTAGCCGCGCTCTGCCCCAGAACCATTGCGCCGGGACATGGGCTGGCTATGTGCGGCGACGAGGTGGCGGAACAGCTTCAAAAATTGTCCATCAATTTCGACCACATCGCCATGCCCGATCACGGGAAGTACGTGCACAAGACGACGGCTTAGCGAAAGGCTTTGGAAATCGCCGGCAGGTCGGTCACAAGCTGAAGCTGGACCGTGTTCTGCACGCCGTCGTCGTACGCGGCCGATGCCGAGGTGAAGTCGGACAGGCTGAAACCGGCTTTGATCAATTGGAGACGATTCAGACGATAGCCCATAGCCAGTTCAACCGCTTTTCGCGGAGCCTGAAAATGACTCATGGTTGAGCCCCAACTATCCTCTACCGGACCAAAGCGCTCAAAGCTCAATCGCGTTGCTACGAAAACGCGCGGGGAAAGGATTCTTTTTGCCTGTCCGTACGCAGTCTGGACAGTTGGAGATATCGGAAATCCCGGTGTGTTGAACCAGAACTTCTGCCATTCGCCTTCGAGGGACCACGGACCGCGCGACCATTGCGCATCCACTTCCAAACCCGCGGCGTGAAAGCGGCGGATGCCCTCTCCCGGAGGAAGCAATGGCGCAACAATTTTGTTTAAGTAAGGGCCACGGAACCCCGACACTCCGACGTGAAGACCGCCCGGGAAGCTATATCCTCCGCCGGCAGTCCATTGAACGGCCTGATTTTCGGAGAGAAGCCCTTGCGGATTCGCTGGGGAACTGTTCGTGATTTGCAGGCGTCCATCGACGCGGCCGGCAGAAATCTCCGCTTCGACGCCCGGCAAACCGTACAGGGTGACCGGCGTAAGCCCATAACTCTCCGATTCCGAGCCGCCGCAGCGAAACTCGAGTTCATCTTGATATCGCTGGCGCCAGAAATCGGCGGCTCCGCAGGGAAGTTGATCGGGCCGCAGCGGCACGGCGGAAGTATAGGAGGGCGGGGGCATTAAGAGAGGCATCTTGGCGTCGTCGTACTCAAGCGGGGCTAATCCAAAAGCGGAACTGAGCCGGCCAGCTTTGAACAGCCAGGACACCTTGCCCGATTTCCCTGCGTAGCCCAGAAAGGCTTGCATCAATTCGGCACTTACAGGGCTTTCGTTGTAGTTGTAGTAGGTCCCGTCAAAGTACGAAGCGGATTGGATGGCAACAGAGGAGTAGAAAAACCAATGCGAGCCAAGCCGGACGGTCGGAGAAATCACTCCGCGGAACGCCGCTGCCGTTGCAGGCTCTAACCCATCGTCCGTCTGCATGCCGCTGGTATGGAGAAGCCCGCCCGAAATGGTTACCGGAACCGAGGCGCCATAGACGGACTCGTCTTCGACTGCATGGCATAGAGTTGCGCCGCAAAAGCACAGAATAAGCAGGGATCGCATCAACATACCAAACTCTCTATCGTGATCGGAAGCTCGAGCGCCAACCAGAACGTGGATCCTTTACCGGGACGACTTTCGACACTAACCTGCCCCTTCATGAGCGTGACCAAATCCTTCACGAGAGCCAGCCCGAGGCCCGCGCCACCTTTGCGTCGCGTCAGCGAACCATCCGCTTGTGTGAACCGATCAAAAATCAATTCCTGCTGCTCCGGCGCGATTCCGATCCCACTGTCTTCCACGGCGATCCTGATTCTTGCAATGTCCCGGTCTTGATCGCATCCGACGCGAATTCGAACGAAGCCATTATCTGTAAATTTCACAGCGTTATCGCAAAGCTGCGCGAGAATCTGGCGGATAGCCATTTCGTCCCCGAGAAGCGATAGAGGAATAGCCGGCGCGGGCTCGACTTCGAGTCGCAGCCCTTTGCCCTCGGCTTTCGGCGCGAAGGCCGTTGCAGTGTCTTGAATTGCTTTTTGCAGATCAAACGGCGCCGTTTGCAGGCTGGCGTGTCCCGTTTGCAATTGGGAAAAGTTCAAGATCGCCTCTATCAGCGTGAGCAGCTCGTTGGCGGAGCTCTTGGCGGTCAGCGCAAAATCCTGCTGGTCCCCGTCTAACGAAGTTTGGAGCAGAAGCTCGGTCATTCCCAGCACCCCATTCAGGGGCGTCCGCAACTCGTGACTGATGTTCGTGAGGAATTCGTCTTTTAGGCGATTGGCCAGTTGGGCGGCATCGCGCGCGGACTCGAGTTCTCTGCGGGTGCGCTGCTCCGAATCGACTACGTTGTTATACGCCGACGCTAACCCAGCGAGTTCCCTGACTCCATGGCCTGCCGTCAGATGCATCGACAGCCCACCGGAATGCTCGCTCTCACGAAGTTGAGCGACCAGCGCGCGGAGTGGACGCGACACAGAACGCGCGGTGAGAAACGTAAACGCGAGCGCCAGGCAAATGCCTGCGGCGGCGATTCCAACGAGCACTTTCAAAAAGCCGGAGGCAAAGTTTTGGACAGGACGATCGAGCGATTGGAAGCCGAACAGGCTGCACCGGGAGCCCATCTGCCCTTTTTGCATTTCCGACACAACGAACATCTCGCCGGCGATTGGTATTTCGCAGTCTTGCGACTGAGCGGAACACCGGCTATCGATTTCGTGTTCAATGAGAGTGTTTAGACGGGCCGGGAAAGTGGAGGCAATGATCTTTCCGTCATGAAATAGCGCCGCCTCTCCGGGAAGAGAAAGCGCTCCAATCTCGAATCGACTGCCTAAGACCAAAGCAGCAATCTGATCTTCACCTGCTGAAATCGGCACGGAATGAACCTGGTATAGTTTGCCTTCGACCTGCACGATTCCCGGCGCCAGGGGCAGTTGCGGAATGGGCCGACTCTGTGGCACGGCGGTTATAACATTCCCTTCGAGGTCGGTAACGGCCAGGAGCTCGAAGCCGGAAGAAGCCTGAAGATCGCGCAGTTGCACCCTGATGGTGTCGCGAGCTTGTTTGAGGAGCGCAGGATCATTGTGCACTTCGCTCAGAAGCCCGACTGCCGCCTTCAAACCGGCGCTCTCGGCCAGCTTCGAGATAAGCACCGTAACGCGATGCGAATATTCGGCGTCCGCGCGATTTAGGACGAGATCGGATTCCCGCAACTGGTCGCGCAGCTCGCGCCGGATCTGATTGTGAACTGCCGTGTTTACGGCAATGGCAAAGCACAACAGAACGAGGCACACCGGGACAAAGGAGAACAAAAATGCCCGCGTTGTGAGAGACAGGCGCCGCATAGCCCTAGTCGTCGCTCTCTTCCGGCAAGGCAACCGTAATGCGGACGGTCCCCGTGCCCGGCACCGATACTTTTTTCCTGGTCAACCCGTTTGTTTTTTGCCAAACAGCGAGACGATACTGACCGGGAGGTACGCCAGTCAATGAGAAAGAGCCATCTTCCGCAGGTATGGCGGACCACGCGGCCGGCGTGACCACGATGACTCCGTACATGTCCGCGTGGATGTGACAGTACACCTGAACAACGCCAGGCGTCGAGAATTGTACGCTGCGGCTCTTGCCCTCGGGATAGTATCCGAGATCGAAGGCTTTCGAGTGCGACAGAGAAAATATGTTGTGAAAGATCGGATCGAGATTAGGAAAGTCCACCGTCGATCCAACCGGAATTACGAGAAAATCCGGATCGAAACGGCGTCCAGCCTGCCGCATCTCCGGTTGTTTTGGCGCGGTTGCCATGGGTGCGCTTGGCTCAAGCCAAACAGCGACTCTTCCGAACGGCCCATGCACTTGCTTTGAAGACTTTGCCGTGGTTACAGCGCCCCTCAGATCGTATACGCCAGCGTTCACCGGTTCCTTGATCAGATTCTTCTTAAGCACGATGGTTCCGACGACCTCGGAGGCGCTCGCGCGCGAAGCGATGAAGAAGAACAGGGCTATGGCGCAGAAAGCCGCGGCCCATTTGTACCGAGTACCTAGCACTCTAGTCTTATCGGCATATTGGGGCGGTGTTTAGAGGGCGTGATGAATCCGATGTGTCAGGCTTTACTGATGTCGCAGCGCTACCATCGGGTCTACTCGTGACGCGCGCCGCGCCGGAATGGAGATCGCCAGTACGGCGGTTACCGTCAGGGCTAGGGTAGCCAGAACAAATGTGACCGGATCGGTTGCGCTGACTCCATACAGGACGGCTTTGAGGTAACGTGCCAGTGCGAGAGTCGTGACCAGCCCGGCGGCGATGCCGATCAAGACCGGACCGATGCCTTGCCGCAACACCAGCCGGAAGATGCGACCTTGCTCACCGCCGAGTGCGATGCGAATGCCGATCTCCTGCGTGCGCTGGCTGACGGCGAATGCCAATACACCATAGACTCCGATCACCGCAATGAGAAACGCAACGGCAGCGAAGCTCCCCACCAGAAAAGCATTGAACCGGGCCCCTCCGCTCATTTCGGCAATGGTTTCGGCGACCGGCTCGAACACGGCGATCAGGTCGGAATCGAGCGAGCGCAGCTTGCCGGATATCAGTGACTGGAGTGCGTGCCGGTCTCCGATGGAGCGTACCAGCAGTTGCAGGCTTGTCGCCGCCGGATAAGTAATACCGTTGAGGAATACCTGAGGTTGCGGCGGCGCATCGAGACCACGGTTCTTTGAATCCGAAACAACGCCCACCACGGTTTTCCATTGCTGCACGGGAGAATTAGGGGCACTCCGCATTCCCATGATCTGCTTGCCGATTGGGTTCTCGCCCGAGAAGAACCGGCGTACGGCGGTTTCGTTGATCACCGCCAGCGTATTCGGATGTGCGAAATCCTGCCCCGAAAAGAATCGCCCGCGCAGAACCCGTATGCCCGCGGCAGTTGCATATTCGAATCCTGCTCCGCACACATGAATGCCATCACCCACGTGGAATGCTTCGGGAAACGGCCGGTCCGATCGTGAAAATGTCAGATCCATCGGTCCACCCGTGAGCGGAGTGCATTCCGCTTGGGCCGCAGCTTCGACGCCCGGTATGTGTCGGATGAAATCCAGCAACTCGCCGGCGAGCGCATCGCGATTGCCTCTTTCCAATTTCGTGCCCTTCAGCGGAATGGAGATGCTGAGTACGTTTTCGGGCTGAAAACCGAGATGGTCGTTCCGCAGGCGCCAGAGTGTTTGAAGCAAGAGCGCCGCGCCCGAGAGCAGAATCAGACACAGCGCCATTTCCCCGGCTATCAACAGGCGCTTCACCAGATAAGAACCGGTCGCCAAGCCAACTCGTTCAGAACGTTGAAGCACCCGCTGAATATCGAGCCGTGCGGCCTGCAGCGAAGGCAGAACGCCAAAGAGGAACGTCGTGAAGAGCGCAACAAGCAGCCCGATGATGAACAACCGGTTGTCGAACGTCACTTCGCTCATCCGCGGCAGTTCACTACCGCCGTAATGGGCGAATGCGCAAAGCAAACCGAAGGCGAGCAACATGCCCAACGCGCAACCGGCTAGCGCCAACAGTGCTGCTTCGGTGAGCAGTTGGCGTGCAAGCCGCCGGGGGCCTGCCCCGATTGCCGCCCGAATGGCAAATTCACCCGAACGCGCGGACCAGCGCGCCAGCAGCAAATTCGATACATTCGCGCAGGCGATCAGGAGCAAGCAAGTGACCGCTCCGATTAAAACTGAAAGCAGCAGACGCGCATTCCCGATTCGATGCTGCTGCAAGGGTTCCAGAACAGGTTCCGCTCCGGAACGAAACGTTTGCGGAATCTCCGCCTGGCTTCTTGCGAGCAGCACGTGCAGCTCAGCTCGCGCGTGGGCCATGCTGATGCCCGGCTTCAGCCTCCCGTAGACGGCCCACGTGGAAACCGACCGATCATGCCAGCTCGCCGCGGGCGACACAGGAAGCGTCGTCAGAACGTCCAGTTTGATATCCATCGGGAATTCAAAGGAGCGAGGCAAAACGCCAATCACGGTATACGGCTGGCCGTCCATTTCGATGGTTTTGCCCACCACATGTGCATAGCCGTGGAAGTGTTCCCGCCAGAAGTAATTCGTCAACAGGACGGCTCTCGGGCCGTCGGGCAGTTCCTCTGCCTCCTTGAAATCACGGCCGATGGCTGGGCGGATTCCGAAGGTGCGTAGAAAATTGGCCGAAACCCGCGCGTCTCGTACTTGCACCGCATGCTCGCCATTCAGCAGCATGGTTTGGCCGCCATGGGACTGAGTGGCCGCCATGCTTTGAAACATATCGTTCTCGCGCCGCCACAAGGCATAGTCGGGGGAAGCCAGAAATTCCGTTCTCAGTCTTGGGAAGCGAACCGCTACCCACATCAACTGGTCCGGTTTGTTGTAGGGAAGGGGGCGCAGAAACACTGTATCGGCGATGCCGTACACCGCGGTTCCCGCCCCGATTCCGAGCGCAATCGAAAGAATCGCAGCGAAACTGAAAGCGCGATTACGCAGCAGCGTTCGGCTGGCATACCGCAAATCCTGCGATAACTGGTCGAGCCAGCCCCAAACCCACGCTTCCCGCGCATCTTCCGCCAGCCGCGTTCTCGTGCCAAACGAACGGCGTGCCTCCCGATCCGCCTCTTCGCGGCTGAGTCCCCGTTCCTGCAAGACTTTTGACTCCAAGGCGAGATGAGCATCGAACTCCTCGTCGATTTCCTGCCTGTGCAATCGCCTCCGAAAAATGCGCCGGAACATGGTTCATTCCTCGACCGGCTTGGCCGTCCGTGCAATCGCGCGTACAAGCTGTTTCCATTTCGATTGCTCCACGAGCATCTGTTTCTTGCCTTGGGGAGTTAGCTTGTAATACTTCGCCTGGCGGTTCGCTTCCGATGTCTTCCATTCGGAACTGAGCCACCCGCGGCTCTCGAGGCGATGGAGTGCGGGGTAGATCGAACCATGCTCGATTTGTAGGGCATCGTCCGAACTCGCACGAATGGCTAGGCCGATGCCATGGCCGTGCTGCGGCCCCCATTGGAGCGTTTGCAGGATGAGCAGGTCCAGTGTGCCCTGCAGGAGATCGATGCGGTTCGGCGATTCCTCGCGTTTTCGCATGACCCTACAATAGCAGAAATTCTATGGTAGACAATCGGCTAAACGAGGCCTACAGAACATAGCAGTGAACCGGACCTATTCCAGAATACGGTCTTCCTTGTGTCGCCCCAAAAGAGCAGCGTATCGTGGCATTACGACCGGCATAAAGGATTCATCTTCGGGCGGGCGCGGCACTCCGAATACATATCGAGGGAAGTCTAGCGGCTTTTGCACTGACCAGATGCGTTCGTGTTGATCCGGAGGAAGAATCTCGACCGGGTTGCCCAGCGCAATCCACCCAATGGGTACAGTTGTGTTGGGTGGCAGCACAGTACGGACATGGACCACTCCGTTGATCCGCACCTCTGAACCTGTTCCGATCCTTGCTCCGTTGAAAACGGCTGTTCCAGTTGCCAGAAACACGTCGTCTTCCAGTTCGCAGCCGCTCAGATATGCTCTCGGGCCTACAAGTACACGATTCGCTATCTTTAATGGGTTACTTCGCACCCCACGCAATACGGCTGTGTCCATTACCACGCAATCGTCGCCGATTGCGATCGGACCGCTCTCTGCAGTCAGAACTGCGCCAAACCCAATGGAGCAATTTGCGCCAATAGTGACGTCTCCACAAATCACTGCATTCGGCGCAACTCTGGCACTCTCGTGAATGCGAGGCTGGATTCCAAGATGCTCAAGTTGCATGTGGGCATAATAGCCTCTTCTGACACAATGTTGACCGGCTCCGGCCGGCCGCTTGCCAGTGCGAGGCGCGTCCAGGAACAGATGCCTCGACTCACACGTCGGACATTGAGCAACTTACGCCGGCACGGCCACCATCCCCTGCTTCACTGCATACTCAATCAGCGAAGCGCGGTCGTGGATATCCAGCTTCCTCATCAGATTTAACTTATGAGCCTCGATCGTCTTCACACTCAGCGCGAGATCAACCGCGACTTCGCGCACAGTCCGTCCTTCGGCCAGCAGCATCATCACTTCCTGCTCACGTGAAGTCAGTAAAGTCTTAGGCGCGTATTCCTGGTTCGAGTCTTCCAACGCGCGTAAGTCGGGGACCGTGCGCGAGAGCGAATGCGGCCGGTAATCGCCCAGCAAGGCTTGCCGGATACCGGCCACTAACTGTCCAGGCGTGCTTCCTTTGGTCATGTAGCCGCGAGCGCCCGCCATAACGGCTTTCTCCAATTCGAGCGGCCCGTCTTCTCGGGTCAGGAAGAGAATCCCGAGCGCCGGATGCGCCTGGCGCATCGCAAATAGATCGCGCTCTCCTTCGCCGTCAACCATTCCCAGGTCGATCACCAGCAAATCCGGGGTGGTCTCACGGATCTTATCCGGCAGCTCCGCCGTGCTTGCAGCCTCCCCGGCCAATTGCAGGTCGCTTTCGGCCGCGCAAAGAGCGCAGAGCCCCCGGCGGAAAAGCGCGTGCGAATCCGCCACAAAAATCTTAAATACTCGTCGACTGCGTCCCAAAGCTGTTCCTTCCGATCACTTACCGTATCGGCAAAAACAGCCCAAAACATTAGAAAGGATTTGCGTCTGCGGCGCGGATTGGCTGCTCAGCTGTGATGCACGCCCAACTGGCTCGACGATTTCCCCGCTACAGCCGATTCCAGAAGCTGGATGGTCTGCTTGTCCTCGGTCTCTTTCGCCCGATCGAGCGCGGTATGTCCGGCAAAATCGCGCAGCCCCGGGTTGGCGCCCCGGTCCAGAAGGACTGCCACCGCCTGCGAGCGGCCCAAAGACGCTGCGACCATCAGGGGAGTCGCCCCGGAATCCGTGTCGGCCGAATTGATGCGTGCGCCGCGGTCCAGGAGCAGCCGGATCACGTCCACATTGCCACTGATCGCCGCATCGTGCAGCGGCGTGCCGCCCGTTTGGTTGCGGGCGTCCAGGCGAGCGCCGTGGTCGAGCAGAAGCTGCACCATGCCCTTCTGCCCTTTCAAGGCTGCATCATTGAGATACGTGGAGCCGGCGCCCGTCGGCTTGTTGATATCCAGGCCGCTCTCAATCAGAATTCGGGCAATTTCCGTTTGGCCGCGCAAGGTCGCCGATTCCATCGCTTCCTCGGCTGCGCGTTCCGATTCGCTCAAATGCAGGCCCACACGTAACAGCGCGGCTACCACGTTTCCGTTTTTATAAGCCAGGGCCAAATCCAGCGGCGTCTGGCCGGAGCGGTCACGTGCGGTGGGGTTCGCTCCCGCATTCACGAGAGGTCCAACCAGCGCCGCATATCCCTTCATACATGCTTCGTCGAGCGGACCTCGTCCATTCACCTCGTGCGTACGGTTCGGGTCTGCTCCGTGGGCCAGGAGCGTCGTCACAACTGGAGTCTGCCCGTGAAGCACGGCGTCATCCAGCGGCGTGTCGTCGCTCGCATCCACCGCCTTCACGTCGGCATGCGCTTTCAATAGAAGGTCTACCACAGGTAAGCTGCCGCGTGCCGCCGCGGCATGCAGTACAGTTTGCCCGTCGCGATAGCGAAAGTCCACGCGCGCCCCGGCCTGAAGGAGCGTTTTGGTCAACGTAGCCCGGGCAGTCAGGACCGCATACTCCAGAGCAGTCGAACCCGCCTCTCTATGCCGGGCGTTCACATCTGCGCCATGTGCTAATAGGAATTCAACGATTGGCAGGTTTCCGGCCCACGCTGCATCCAATAGCGGAGTGCTGCCCAGCGTGTCGCGCGCATTCACGTCCGCGCCGGCTGCGACTAGGATTTGCACTTTGGCAAGATCGTTCGCGCGAACCGCCGCGTGTAGTGCGTCGCCCAAGGATTCCGGTTCTGCGGCGGCGCACGCCAGCATCAGTAACGGCGCGAGCAAAATCGCGGACCGGCGCATGCCCACAGCGTATCACCGGAAAGGACCATTTAGCAGATACATCCCGTGTTGGACCTCTGGCTAGATTAGACTCGGACTATGAAGTCACAGAAGCGACTTACCGCGATCATTGAACGTGAGGGCGACGGTTTCGTCTCGCTGTGTCCGGAACTGGACATTGCGAGCCAAGGTGCTTCGATCGAGGAGGCGCGGACAAACCTGATCGAAGCACTCACATTATTTTTCGAAACAGCATCACCGTCCGAGCTCAATAGGCGCTTTCACAGTGAAGTTTTTGTGACACAGGTTGAGGTGCCGGTTGGCTCAACTCCGGGTCCTTTCGGGCTCGGAGGTGTGTCAGATTCTGGAAAAAAATAGATTCGTTATGGCTCGCCAGTCGGAACTCCCGAGATCTGCTTTCGAGGGTGGGGAGTAGCTTAGTACGCCATTTCAGAAGTTCGGTCACGTTTTGGAGAGAGAACACTCCCTTGCGATCGTGGCTCGGTACTGAGCCGCGCGCGCCAGCAAGCGGTTGTCGGATACGTCAGCGCAATTCCGAGTCAGAGTACTAAGATGCATGACCCAGCATCTGCCGGGGCCGGCTGGCGAATCAATCAGAGCTTCTAGACAGCGCTAGGATTGATTGGAAATGAAATGCGTACGCCGTATTCAAAGGCGTTTATCTATCTGGCACTGTGCGCGGGTCTAACTCGCTGCGTAGCTGCCGGGAATGCTTTTTCCGACGTTCCAATTCTGAGTTGTTCTGGTCTGCCCTGTATTCAGGCTCGTTTGGAGAAAGGGCCCCCGATACGGCTGCTGCTCGACTTTTCGAGCTTGGCATCCTACGTCTCAACATCCGCGGTGAGGAATCAGCATCTCGGGATCAGCGGCCGTGCGCAGATGGGCTCTGTGGTTCTGACGGACCGCTTTGTTGTGGTCGATCCTACGAGCGAGGAATCCCTAGCGCAAATAGGCCGGAATGAATTTGCGGGCGGCGATGGAGGATTATCGTTGCGCGCATTCGCAGACCGGCTCTTTGTTCTCGACCTGCCGCATCAACGGCTTCGTATTTGGAATGGCTATTCTCCGAAATCTGGCTGCCCGAGCGGCTGCGGGAAATTAGTGCGCGCACGCCAAGGCGACTTCGCTTCAGTCGAGATCTGGGCGGCGGACAGCTTTTCGCTAAACAATCGTCCGGTTACGGCGTTGATTGATCCGCTTTATCCTGGCGCAGTAATCGCAAGCCAAACAATCGAAGGACTCATCGATTCCGAGCGGCGGGGCAAGCGATTCTATATTCCCGGTGTCGCAACGGACAGGAAGTATGATGAGGAGCGGCTGTTTTTCGTCGGGTCAATCTTCGTGACTTTCGCGGGACGCACGATCTGCACTTCGGCGGCGCTCAATCGCTACGACGACCAACTGTTTGGAATCATTGGCAATACTTACCAGGCAACCATCGGGCGCGCTATTCTATCGAAGTTCCCCATTGCGTTCGATCTTCGGAACGCACAAATGTGGATTGCCGATCCCAACGCGCGTGCTTTGAGTTGCGATTGAAAGGAACCCGCTCTTACACACGAAAGGCGCCGCATTTCACGGCGCCCTTCGTGCAACTTTGAAACTGATTACCTGCCAACCGGCGCGCCCACGTGCTTATCGAGCATCTTCTGGAACTCGGGCTTCCCGATCGCTCCCACCTTCTGCTCCACAATCTGCCCGCCTTTGAACAGCAGCAGGGTGGGAATGCCCCGGATTCCGTAGCGGTACGCGGTCTGCTGATTGGAGTCGACGTCCAACTTCCCGACTTTCACCTTTCCTACGTATTCGGAAGCGACCTGGTCCACCGTCGGCCCCATCATGCGGCACGGCCCGCACCATTCGGCCCAAAAGTCCACCAGGACCGGTACATCCGAATTCAGTACCTCTTTATCGAACGAATCATCTGTGAAAGTCAGCGTGTTGTTGCCTGCCATTTCAATCTCTCTCCTATATCTTGATGATCATTTTGCGAATTTTGATTCAAAGGCCGTTCGCTGCCGGCCAGCACGACGCGATACAGTTTGCTGTACTCGGCCGCGGACGCGCTCCAGGAAAAGCTGCGCTGCATGGCAGCCCGCATCATCTCGCGCCAGCGAGGCGTGCCATAGACGCGCAGAGCGGCCCGGATACATTCCAGTAGATCATGCGAGTTCGCGCCCCAGAACTTGAACCCGGTATTCCCGTCCACCGTGTCCTCCAACCCACCAGTGGCTCGCACCAGCGGGAGCGTCCCATACCGCAGGCTGTGCAACTGGTTCAGACCGCAGGGCTCATACCGGCTTGGCATCAGAAACATGTCCGCTCCGGCCTGGACACGATGCGCCAGCTCGTCTTCATACCCGATCCGCACAGCCACGCGGTCCGGATAAGCGGCCGCGAACCACCGGAAAAAGTCTTCGAGCGGCTGTTCCCCACTTCCCAGCACCACCAAGGACACGTCCTCGCGCGCCAACTCATGCGGGATTGTCGTCAGCAGATCGAGTCCCTTCTGCCAGGCGAATCGCGAGATGATCGCGATCAAAGGCCGCTCCAAGCGCGCCGCAGGCAGGCCAAGCTCCTCCAGCAAGGCCCGTTTGCAAACCTGCTTTCCCCCCAGGTGGTCGCGATCGTATTGCTGCGCGATCGCCGTGTCGGTGGCCGGATCCCAGGACCGGTAATCCGCTCCGTTCAGAATGCCGCTCAGGTCTTTAGACCGCGCCCGCAGAACGGAATCGAGCCCGAACCCATACTCCGGCGTCTGAATGTCCTTGGCATATTGCGGGCTGACGGTGTTCAGAACATCGCTCGTCGTCAGCGCCGCTTTTAGAAAGCTGATGCCGCCTTTCAGCTCCAGAATCTCCGGGCGAAACAGCGTGTCTGGCAGACCGAGATCTGCCAAAGCCTCTCGCGGAAACAGCCCCTGGTACGGCAGGTTGTGAATCGTAAATACGGTCTTAATGTCCAAATAGCTGGGATGGCCGCTATAGACGTGCTTCAGCAATACCGGAACCAGCCCCGCTTGCCAGTCATGGCAGTGCAGGATCTGCGGTGCAAAGATGTAGTGGGTAATCCGGAGCGCGGCCTGGCAGAGTGCGCCGAAGCGCAAATGATTGTCCGGGTAATCGCCCCCGCTTTCGCCATATAAACCGTCCCCTTCGTAGAGCCCGGGAATCTGCACAAATAAGTAGCGCACGCCGTCCTGCACGGATTCGGCAATATCGGCACTGTAGGCGTGCGGGCCAACCGGAAATTGCAGCCGCTCATAAATGGTGCGGGCTTCAGGAATTGCGGCCGCGCGATATCCCGGCAGCGTCACCGCGACCTCCTCTCCGGCTTCCACGAGCGCTTTCGGAAGCGCCCCGAGCACGTCGGCCAGCCCGCCTGTGCTTGCAAACGGAGCGGCTTCCGAACCCACCATCAGAATCTTGGCCACGACCCGATTGTACTGAGCCAGCTTGACAAAACGAGCGAACTGCTGATACTCCTGTTTCGTTATCTAAGCGGGAGTCTCTCACATGAAAAAGCTGTTCCTGATATTCGGTCTGGCCACTGTACAGACCTTTGCGCAATCCGGCGCCGAAACGCCGCATACCCACAATCCTTTAAGCGCCGCTACAAAATACATGTACGGCCAATCGAAAAATGACGTATTGAAGTCAGCCGAAGAGATGCCGGAAGAGAACTATTCCTTCAAGCCGGTCTCGACCGTTCGGAACTTCGGGCAGCTTATCGGGCATGTGGCCGACGCCCAATATGAGTTCTGTTCGGCCGTTGTGGGCGACGGCAAGCAACCGCCTGGAATCGAGAAGAGCAAAACCAGCAAGGCCGATCTCATTCAAGCTTTGAAAGAGGCCTTCGCGTACTGCGATCAGGCTTATAACAAAATGACCGATGCGCAGGCCGCAGAAGTGGTCAGCTTCTTCGGACATCCGGCGCCAAAGCTCAGCATTCTCAACTTTAACGTCGCGCACAATATGGAGCACTACGGCAATATAGTGACCTATCTGCGCATCAAGGGTTTAGTGCCGCCCTCCAGCCAGCAACAGTCAATGCAGTAGATGAGCATTGGACATTTTTCGGTACTCAATGGTAGCCAATACGCAAGGACCGATCAGGTAATTAGGCGGGGTTGACTGCGGAACCGGGGATTCCGCGCCACAATTCCCGCTCACTCACCCAGCAGCGCTTCCAGCCGGTTCTCAATCACCTTTTCCGAATCCCAGTTCGAGAGCTTCAGCAAACCTGCGGCCGCCATTTCGAGCGCTTTGCGCGGCATCAGCCCGATCAACTCGCTTTCTTCCACTTCCACGCCATGCTCCGCTGCGAGACGGGAGACTTCGGTAAAGACGAGATGAACGGGAGTCTGCTCGAAATCGGTGAGATTCATGGAAACCTGCACCAGGCCGCGAGAAAGCAGCGGCAATCCGAGGGCTTTCACGGCAGGCAGTCCGCCGCTGCTTGCGCGAATTTTTCGTGCGATGGCTTTGGCGATGCTCACCTCGGTAGTTCGGAGATTGATGTTATACGCAATCAGAAATTTACGGGCTCCCACAATCACCGCGCCTGCTGTGGGATGCAATGCCGGGCCGCCGAGATCGGGTCTCTTCTCCGGATCGGCAAAAACGGCTTCACGCAATCCCTCGAACTGGCCGCGCCGGACATCCTCAAGGTGGGTTCGATCCGGCCGCAAGGCAGCAGCCTGATAAAAGTAAACCGGAATCCCTAATTCGCTCCAGATGCGCTGGCCCGCCTGCCGCGCGAGTGCTATGCAATCTTCCAGAGTCGCTCCGGCCAGCGGCACGAACGGTAATACGTCGAGCACGCCGAGCCGCGGATGCACGCCTTCATGCTGATTGAGATCGATGAGTTCCGATGCCCGCCCGGTTGCACGCACCGCCGCTTCCACCACTCCTTCCGCGCGCCCGGCAAACGTAATCACGCTGCGGTTGTGATCGGGGTCGCTAGTCCGATGTAGAACTAGCACCCCGGGTACTTCGCGGATGGTCTGCTCGATCGCATCCACGCGAGCGACGTCGCGCCCCTCCGAAAAATTCGGCACGCACTCGATGAGCGGAGGAGTCAGGCGCCGCTCACTTTCCAACGCGTCCGGTTGAATACCACATTGCCTTCCCGAATTGCCATCACAACGTGATTAATACCAAAGCGCCGGGGAATTTCGCGGTAGTCGGGGACGTTTAGCACCAACAGGTCGGCGCGTTTGCCTGCTTCCAGAGTGCCGGTGAGATGACCGCGGCCCAGCGCGTGCGCCGCGTTGATGGTGCACGCCGTAATGGCTTGCTCGGCGCTGAGTCCTTGCCACAACACGGCCAGCGTGAGCACGGCTTGCATACTAAAAGCGGGAGCCAGGCGGGAATGATAGCCCGTAGAGAGCGCCACGGCCCCTCCGGCGCTCACCAGCTTTTTTAGGCCGTGACCGGAGTTACCAGAAAGCAGATCAACGCCGGGCGAGAAGATGGTTACGCTCGCGGTATTCGAGAGTATAGCGATGTCCTTTGCGCTGAGGCGAGAGGGGCAAAAGACACAGCCCGGGTGATAACGTGCCAGCAGATGCGAAAGATCGAGAGCGGGATCGCTATTCCACGTCAGATTGATCCGCGTCAGGTTCGCCGGCTCCCGGGCGTTGAGCACAGCAGAGCCCTTTAGCGCGTTGCAGGTTCCCGCCGCCACATCGACGCAATGCGCGAATTCACGATTTCGGAGAGTGGAGAGAACCTGGTCGAATTTTCCGGGTGATGTGCTGTGCGGCAACTCATCAATTCGCCAGGCGCGCACCATGCCGATAGGATTATCGCCGATCGCAGCGAGGCGCCGCAAAACCGAGACATCGGCGCGCAGATCGCCCGTGCCGGCGCTCGCGCGAACCTGTGCCGTGAGCGTTCCATATTGCAGACAGGAGCGCAGCAGCGTGAGGCTCTCGTCGTAGAAGTCGCCCATGCTCCGGCGTTTGCGGCGGGCCGCGGAGCCCGGCTCGTCAACCAGATTGATTTGTAAATTGGAGTCGACAAAGGCAGGCATCACGATGGAGTTGCCCACCGGGACCTCGATGGCGCTCCTTGCTTCTTTCAGATTTTCGAGCCGGCGTGTCGAGCCGACCGCTTCGATGACTCTATCTCGAATGAGCAGCGAACCATCTTCAATCACGGCTAAATCGTCGAGAGCGGCGCCGCGGCGGACACCACTAGAGCCACGCAGAGTTAGAACTTGTCTGGCCCCTCGCAGGAAGAGCAGTTGTCCCACAGTCACGCGTCAGGCTTTTTTCCGCCTGCGCTTTCCAACCTCAGGTACTCGTTAGACGCCTCACCAGCTCGGGATAGAACAGGAAATCGCGCGCGAACGCATAGATCGTAATCGCCACCGCAACCCACGCCAAAGTATTCCAAAGCGTTTCGCGCGGGCTGCCGGGAAGACCCGGGAGCCCTGCCAGCACCCCAATAATGAAACCGCCGATGAGCCCGCCGATGTGGGCGGCCAAATCGACGCCAGGCATCAGGCTGAGCACCAGCCCAATGATCAGCCACTGCATGTAATACGCCCGCACAGCTTGGACAAGCGGATCGGCCCGCTGCCGCACTCCCATGGCGAGCATGATGCCGAACAGGCCGAAACAAGCCGCGGAGGCTCCGAGCGAAAGGCTGAACGGAGCCCAAACATAGCTTAGATAGAAACCCGTGATCGTGGAGAAAATATAGGCGACGATCAGACGACTCGTGCCATAGAATTGCTCCACTTCGGTGACGAGAATGATGATGGCCCAGCCGTTCATAAAAATGTGCATGAACCCGCCGTGCAGGAAACCGGCCGTAATCAGGCGCCACCATTGGCCCGCGCGAATAAACGGCCCATACTTGGCGCCCAGCAGAATGCCGACTTGGCCGCTGATTTCCATGCTCCTGGTGAAGTGATAACTCAGCACCAGCTCTGCTATGAAGAACGCAACATTGATCAGGAGAATAACGATCGCCGTCTGATTTCCGCGCGGCACAAACGAAGCGGCAAGCTGGCTCGGACGTATGTCGATAGCGCGCGGCCCGAGCTGGACATGACAGTACGGGCAGACACGATCGGACATGCTGATGAATGCCCGGCAATTCGGGCACATGCGCCGTTTTTCCACCGTCTAATTGTAGCGGCCGGACGAAAAAAGCATCAGCTATCAGCAATCAGCCGTCAGCTATCAGCTCTTAGCCATCAGCTATCAGCTTTCAGCTAAACCAACCTCTCCTAACAACGAACACTGAAAAGCTGAGAGCTGAAAGCTGTAAGCTGACAGCTATCTAATTGTTAGAATCGGAGTTCCATGGACAGGGCCGAGGAGCGCGACCGCGAAGACCTGGTTCGGGTTTGCCAACGGATTTACGAAAAAGGCTGGGTCGCGGCGAACGACGGAAACGTGAGTATCCGGCTCCGCGAAGATCGGATTCTGTGCACGCCAACCGCGATTAGCAAAGGCATGGTCACGGCCGAAGACCTCATCGTATGCGATATGAACGGAAACAAAGTGGAGGGCGGCCGCGAGCGCACGAGCGAGATCCTGATGCACATCACGGTCTATTCGCTGCGGCCGGATGTGCGCTCCGTTGTGCACGCGCATCCGCCGGTCGCCACTGGTTTTGCGGCGGCCGGACGCGCCCTGGACAAAGCCCTGCTGCCGGAAGTGATCGTGCAGCTTGGCGCTGTGCCGCTCGCGTCCTACGGCTTGCCGGGAACTCCGGCGCTGAGCGACGGCATGCGCCCCTGGGTGCCGCGCTACGACGCGCTGCTCCTGGAGAATCACGGCTGCACGTCGTATGGCAAAGATGTGTGGGAAGCGTATTTCCGCATGGAAACCGTGGAACATTTCGCCCGCATTACACTGGTAGCCGAACTGCTGGGAGGCGCGCAGCCGCTGCCCCGGAAGGAAGTAGAAAAATTGTTTGAATCGCGCACCAGATACAACGTTGAGTCGCGATCGGCAATGGAGCCCGGCATGCCGCTGGTGGCCGAGGATATGTACAGTGCTCAAACCGAGCCGGAAGCGTAAGCGCCCTCAGAACTCGGTCGTTGCCCTCCTCCTCTGCTCCGCTCTCTCCGCCGCTACGCCGGATACCCCCGCGCAAGCCCTGTTCAACCGCGTACGGCAAAAGGTCGTCGCTTCGGTGAAGAACGCCCCGCGCTACACGTGCGTGGAGACCGTCGAGCGTGAGACGTTTGTACCCAGGCTCAAGAATCGGGCCGCATGCTGGAATCCGGAAAACGGCGCGAATCTTGTACTCGACACGCGGGACCGTTTGCGTCTCGACGTAGGTGTTTCCGGCGGCCGCGAGATCTATTCCTGGCACGGCGAGAAGCAGTTTCATGATACCGGACTCGATGACCTGGTGGGATACGGACCGATCGGCTCCGGCATGTTCTCCACGTTTCTCGCAGCCATCTTCGGAAAGGCGCGTGGCCATTACCTTTTCACCGGAACGGTCAACCAGGACGGCTATAGGCGCGCAGAATTCAAGTTCACCATGCCGCAAAAGATGAGCGATTACGAAGTGCACTCCGGACGGATGCATTTCATCACCGGTTACACGGGCGGATTCAGCGTCAACTGGAGCAGCGGCGATCTGCTCTCGCTGCGAACCGTTACCGATCAATTGCCGCGCGAAACCGATCTCTGCTCCATCGAAATCAGAACAAATTACCGGCAGGTGGAGTTGGGCGGGTCTGTGTTCCTGCTGCCCGGAGAAGTGATCACCACCATGCTGCAGCGCGATGGAGGCCAGCAGGAAACCCAAACCAAATACGAGGACTGCCGGACCTTTTCCGGTGAAGCCACGCTACACTTTGACGACTCGGCATCCTCATCCGATCCACAGGCCGCCCACGGCTCGCGAATCGAAGATCTGCCGCGAGGCTTGCTCTTGCGGATCCGCCTCGCGTCAAAGATCGACGCGAAATCGAACTGGGTGGGCGATCAAGTGGAAGGCGCGCTGGACCAGCCTCTTCGCCGGAACAAGGTCGTGATTGCTCCGAAAGGGGCTCGCGTCGAAGGCCGAATTACCAGGCTACTCGCGGTGCAGTTGCCCGAGCCTAGCCTGGAAGTGGGGATTGAATGGCGCCGCATCCTCGCGGGGGCGGTGACGTATCGCGTATCGGCGCGCCTGATGCAGGAGATCGGACTCGGGAATTCGCATCAAGGCCGGATCCGTTTTTCCTATTTCGACGACCGGGACAACCGGATGTCCAATTACATCGTGGTCACGGGCAAAGATCTATCGCTCGACCGCCGCTTCGTTGCAAACTGGAGAAGCGTACGACCGGCGGAGAAGAATTGAGCGCACAATCGGTTTATGTTTGAGCGTTACACGGAGAAGGCGCGGCGCGTGATTTTTTTTTCCCGCTATGAGGCGGGAACTCTTGGTTCGCCTTTCATTGGGCCCGAGCATCTGCTGCTGGGGCTACTGCGCGAATGCGCAGTCGTGCGGATTCTATTGAAAACCGGTGCGGCGGAAGCGCTACGAGGCAGGCTCTTGCGCGAGAGCGGAGGTCAACCGAAGATCGCCGCAAACGTCGATCTGCCAATGAGCCTCCCGGCGACACGCGCACTCGCTTATGCAGCCGAAGAAGCCGAACGACTGCACGAACAGATTGAGTGCGGACACATGCTGGCAGGCATTCTGCGGCTTGATGAAGGCATTGCCTTCACTTTTCTTCAGGAAGAGTTCGGCGATCTGGATCAATTGCTGGAAAGCGTTCGCAAGCGCCTGCGCAAAGAACCGGACCCGCCATCCGCCAGTCGGGGTTTGGATATGGTAGAGGTCTGGCTTGACGAGGCAGGAGAGGGGAACCCCGATCCCGAATTCGCCAAGGTTCACCAGGACCTTTGGCGCGTACTCTCGAACGCGTTCGAAGTGATGGACCGCTACACGGCCGCCTACGGAAATGCCCGCCTTCACCGCCGCCCTTGGACGCGAAAGCAGGCGTTGGGATATCTCATCGACTGGGCCAGCCAGTATCGTTTATGGCTGGGTCGTGCGCTCACCGAACCCAATCTGCGAGCCGACCGCCCGCCGACTTCCGAAGATGCGGCCATCTTAAAGCAATACGAACTGCTCCGCTGGCAATTCCTGGTGGAATCGTGGCTCATCGCGAACTGCTTTCTGCTGAACACCATCGCCATTCTGCCCGGCGCGAAAGCCACCATCCCGTGCCGCATTGGTATCGCGGACTCTATACCTCTCGTAAAGTTGCTGGCGGGCTTTGTGGAAATGACCGAAGACATCATGGAACAAATACTGGCTCGTCTCGCCTAGACATTTATACTTTTTATATTTGCATTCTCTTGCATAAAAATTGCTTTTAGGCTAACTTGGTTCTCATACAGCCTTGAGCGATGCCTGACCGGGCAAAGCTTGGCTGTGGTCCGCATATGAACCGGCTTGTTGCAGTGGTAGGGCTCGTCGTCGTGGTACTGAACGGTACCGCCTGACGGCTCACGCGCTGAAGATCGAGGGCCACGCGGCGGGATACCAAACCGGCCGTGTGGCCCTTTTCATTTGAGAACATCGTTACAGAACCCTGACCGTAAGTGAGGGGCTGGTATTTAAGGAGCTTATCTTTCGAAGCCATGTCGTCGAATCTGCTTTCGGGCGCAAAGATCCTGTTGAATTGCTTGCGGCGTGAGAACGTGGACTGCATATTCGGATATCCCGGCGGTGTCACGCTTCCGTTGTATGACGCTTTGTACGATTACCCGATCCGCCACGTATTGGTGCGTCACGAACAAAATGCAGCGTTCGCGGCGCAGGGCTACGCGCGTGCTACGGGCAAGGTCGGCGTGTGTTGCGCTACTTCCGGACCCGGCGCGACGAACCTGGTAACCGGACTCGTCGACGCGATGATGGATTCCATTCCGATTGTGGCGCTAACCGGCCAGGTTTCGAGCAAGCTGATGGGCAGCGACGCGTTCCAGGAAGCGGACACGTTCGGCATTACGCGGTCCGCAACTAAGCACAATTTCCTGGTGAAGAACGTGAGCGAACTGCCGCAGGTGGTGCACGAAGCGTTCTATATAGCAGCCTCGGGCCGGCCGGGACCCGTGCTCATCGACGTTACCAAGGACGCGTTTCAGGCACAAGCCCACTACACGCCCGTCACCGAGATCCATCTGCCCGGCTACAAAGTGTATAGCGAAGGGCATAGCGGCCAGATTCGGCGCGCCGCTCAGATGATGTGGGAAGCGGAACGGCCGTTTGTGTATGCTGGCGGCGGCATCGTCGCGGCAAATGCAAGCGACGAACTGCGAGCTCTGGTGGAGCTTTTAGATGCTCCCACTGTATGCACCCTTATGGGGCTGGGTGCGCTGCCGGCCGAGCATCCCAACTTCATCAGCCTGCCCGGCATGCACGGCAGTTACGCCGCCAACATGGGCATGACCAACACGGATCTGATCATCGCGCTGGGTGTGCGCTTTGACGATCGCGTCACCGGACGCCTCGCGGCCTTTGCTCCGCATGCCAAGGTGATTCACGTGGATATCGATCCCGCTGAAATCGGCAAGAACCGGCACGCGGACTTGCCGATCGTTGGCGATGTCAAGCGCGTCGTTCCCAAGCTCGTCGCAGAGTTGAAAGAGCTTGCGCCGAGCATGCAAGCGAAGAACGCACAGGCACGGCAAGCGTGGTGGAAACAGATTCGCGAGTGGAAAGAGGAACATCCGCTGGTTGCGGAAACATCCGCGACGGAGATCAAGCCGCAGCACTTGATGGCTGAGATCGACCGGCTCTCGGGCGGGCGGGCGATTGTCACGAGCGATGTGGGCCAGCACCAGATGTGGGCCGCGCAGTTGATCCGGTTCAATGAGCCGCGGCTGTGGATTAATTCGGGCGGGCTCGGATCGATGGGCTTTGGTCTTCCAGCGGCTATCGGAGCGCAGTTTGCACGGCCGGATAAGCTCGTCTTCGCGATCGTGGGCGATGGCGGTTTCCAGATGTCGATTCCGGAGCTTGCCACGATCATGAATCATTCGCTGCCGATCAAGATCATCGTGATGAACAACGGGTATCTCGGAATGGTTCGCCAGTGGCAATCGTTGTTTTACAACAACCGGCTGAGCCAGGTGGATCTCACCTGCTTCCCCGATGTCGAGAAGCTCGCCGCGGCTTACGGTTTCAAAGGCAAGACCGTAGAGAAAGTGGAGGAGATGCCCAAGGCGCTTGCGGAAGCCGCTCACGAACCCGGACCGTATCTATTGAACGTGAAGGTTTCTCCGAACGAAAACGTGTTCCCGATGGTTCCAGCCGGAGGAGCCATTAATGAAATGGTGCTGCGTCCGCCGCAGCCGGTAGAAGTGTAAGAGGTTTTCCGTGCAACAGATCATTTCTTTATTGATGGAGAACAAACCGGGCGCGCTGATGCGCGTCACGGGACTTCTTAGCCAGCGCGGCTATAACATTGAGTCGCTGACGGTCGCGCGCACGCTCGATCCGACGCTCTCGCGCATGACCATCACCGTGGATGTGGAGCCGCAGATCCGGGCGCAGGTGATCAAGCAGATGAATAAGCTGATCAACGTCCTGCAAGCCACCGATGTGACCGAAGCACCGGCAGTCAATCGCGAGTTAGTGTTGGTGCGCGTGCGTACGACTCAGCAAAACCGTACGGCAGTTCTGAGGGAAGCCGAGATTTTCACGGCGCGCGTGGTGGATTCAACCACAGAAGGCTTCGCCCTCGAAGCGACAGGCGACCCGGAGAAACTGGACGAATTCATCGACGTGATGAGAAGCTACGGGGATATCGAAGTGACCCGTTCTGGCGTTGTATCGATGTCGCTTGAGAATAAGAAACTGCGCTTATCGCCGCCCATACCGCGCGGCGCCGCGCCCGAAGAAGCATTCGAGCTGACTACAGAACCCTGAGCGCGAGCGAGGGGTCATAACCTCAAAGGAGACTATGCCAAAGCGTTTTTATGAACAGGACGGGAGCCTTGCCCCGCTTCAAGGAAAGACCATTGCCATCATTGGCTACGGCAGCCAGGGGCATGCGCACGCGCTGAATCTGCGGGATTCAGGCTTAAACGTTATCGTCGGATTACACGCCGGGAGCAAGAGCAAAGCGAAAGCGGAAGCGGCGGGTTTGCAGGTATTGAGCGTAGCGGATGCGGCAAAGACCGCCGACGTGATCATGCTGCTGATGCCCGATCATGTGCAGGGCGATATATACCGCAGCGACATTGCGCCACACATGAAAAAGGGCAAGACGCTGATGTTCGCGCATGGCTTCAACATCCATTTCGGCGAGATCAAGCCTCCGGCCGATGTCGATGTCTCGATGATTGCTCCGAAAGCGCCCGGGCACCGCGTTCGCGAGCTGTTTGTGGAAGGCGTGGGCGTTCCCGCGCTGGTAGCGATTGCGCAGGATGCGTCGGGGAAGGCGCTCGAAAATGCGCTGGCGTATGCGTTCGCGCTCGGATGTCTAAAGGCCGGCGTGATCGAGACGACGTTCAAAGAAGAGACCGAAAGCGATCTGTTTGGAGAACAGGCCGTGCTGTGCGGCGGCGTCAGCGAACTTATTCGCGCCGGATTTCAGACGTTGACCGATGCCGGATACGCGCCAGAGATTGCGTACTTCGAGTGTCTGCATGAACTGAAGTTGATTGTGGACTTGATCTACGAGGGCGGCTTGAATTACATGCGCTACTCGATTTCGGACACGGCCGAGTACGGCGATTACACGCGCGGGCCGCGCATTGTGAATGAGCAAACTCGCGCGGAGATGAAGAAGATTCTGAGCGAGATCCAGTCGGGCGAGTTTGCTCGGACTTGGCTCGAAGAGAATCGCACGGGGCGGAAGAACTTCCTTGCGATGCGCGACGCTGCGAAGAACCAGCCTATTGAAAAAGTCGGCGCAGAATTGCGCTCCATGATGACCTTCCTCAAGAAGCGCAAGGAAGCCGGAATTCCGCAGGAAGCGACCGTAGGGGCATGAGAAAGGCCGGCCAACCGGCCGGCCTTTCTGACAGACAACTAATACGGCGTAATTGGGACGTTCTTCGAGTTGAACGTGAGTCCAGCGCCGATCTCATTTTCATTAAAGCCGGCATACGTCCCAACAGAACCGTAGTGCAGATACATGTAATGAAAGCTCGTCCCGATATGCCTTCCCAATGAGTATCCGTATGAAACAATCAAGGCGGTACTCGTGTAATTTCCACTCTGAGTCGAAGCCGTACTCAAATGGTTGTAGCTCAACGTGGTTGTCAACATGGAGCGCGCCACGCGGCGAGAATAATTCCCGTTGACGAAGATGTCGCGCTGCGCCAGAAAGAAACCGTTTCCCGGTATCACATTTTCACCTGCTCCGGCGCTGAATGACGACGTGCGGAGCATATGGCTGATATTGGCTTGAAAATAGGGAACTGTGGAGACGTTGTTATAAGGCCCGGTCACATACCCCGTGATCGTTTGGCCCGTGTTGGGATCAATAAAGCTGACCGGCAATACAAGCGTGCCAGCGGCAAAGCTCCTCGTAACACCACCGGAGACAGAGCCTTGCCAGTGCGGAGTAAACAGATGAGTGAGTGTTAGAAAGGCGCTCTCCATGCGGCTCTTGCCGGCATTGTGCTGATAGATGTAGTCAGCATAAGAAAGAGTGCCGCCAAAGCTGGTCCGCGCCGATAACCGGTAGTTTGCTCCAACAAACGCGCTTCCTCCCGTCGTTCCGAAAGCTCCCGGGAAGCCATAACGGGTCAAAAAGAAATTCACACCGACCTGATAGCTCAAGCGCGCTGTCTGCTGATAAGTGGCCCCTAGTCCGGCCGAAACAAACGTATCGGAATTGCTAAACGGGTTGGTGACCACGGCATTCGTAGTGGAAGTTTGGAGGCCGTAATAACCGCCTCCACCGTACGTGTATCTCCCTATCGATTCGGAATTCCACATCGACCACCGGCGCGTAAACCGTTTGTTGAATATGAGACTCAAGTTTTGGTCGCTACCCGAGGGGAGAATGCCGCCAGCAGTATAGCCGCGGTAATCTCCGCGATAAGCCAAGGCGAGGCTGCCGTTCTTGAGTAAATGTGCGATATCGGCCCCGCCGCCCACCAGAGCTCCGGCGCTGTTGTCCGCCCCCGCGCCCGGGCGGCCGCTCACATGATCGTAGAGTCCATCGGCAAATCCAAAAAAGCTAACGGAATTGCGTTCGACGAACCCGCCGAAGATCGACTGTATCGGATTGTTTACGATGCCGGCCGGCACACCCGTATCCAGCGGCACGCCAGTGTTCGTCTGCTGCGCGAAAGCCATCCCGGTGCACAGCGCAAGTAAAACAAACGAAAAGGACTTCACACACCCCCTCTGAAGCGGTCTCGAACTCTCAGTCTCGCCGGACGCCGGGGTTCGTGTCAAGGGTAGGGGCAATGGGGCTGGTAGGGTACGGCATATTTAGTGCAGTGCCTCCCCGTGCAAGTGACGTACCATCTATAGCTAACCCGCGCCTAATTTCCCTGCGGCAAACATAGCGGCTACTCCAGTAGCCACGATGCAGAAAGAAAGCAGGGCCGGACGGCGAGTCACCGTCCATTGCCGGATTTGCTGGTGCAATAACGGCAAGTTCGAAAGCGCGCTCATCATCGAAGTCAATACGGTCGCGAAGCCAGCGGTCTGCGCCGTGATTTTTCCATGCATGGTTAACGTTGCGGCTGCTCCGGCCGTGCTGGCGCTCGAAACCAAGCCGCCGATCGCGCTGACGAAGAGGAAGCCAAGGTGGCCAAAATAGCGCTGTCCGATATTGCCGATAATTTCGATGCCCAGGAAGATAAGGCCGAATTTCAGAACTTTGGGCAGCGAGAGCGGCGACGATAACCGCAGGCCCACAGTTTGAGTGCGGCCGTGCCTTCCCTGCTGCCAGATACACACGAGCGCCGCGGCCGCCATCACGGTCAGGGGCATGGCGGCCTCTGCCGCGGCGGCGCGGGCGAAAATCGCGAGAATCAGCAGATTGCGAACGAACATCGCGATGATCGTCAAAAAGTCAACGATGGTCGCAAGCGCGGCTGCGTTTGCATCCGGATTAGCCAGCAGACCGGACAGTTCCGCAATGGTTGCGGTGCTGTTCACTAATCCGCCGAGAATCGCGGAATAGTAAATTCCGCGCGAACTATAGAGTTTCAACAGAACATAGTTCGCGAAACCGAGCGCCGCGATGACGACAACGGTGAGCCACGCTTCGCGAGGATTTACTAATTGCCACGGATCGACCGTGCGATCCGGCAATACCGGATAGATGACAAAGGCCAGCAGACCGAGCAGAACGGCGCTTCGCACTTCGGTGACTTGCAAGCCTCCAGCGAAATGCGTCAGCGCCGGCTTTAGCGAGAGGAGTAGCGTCATTACAACAGCGCCGGCAATGGGCGTGTAACGGTGGCCTTGCCCGACCAGAACGCCGAAGATGAATGTGGCAATCAGCGCCGCCGACGTGGTGGTTTCGATGGGTTTGCGATCCGACAGATTGCGGAGCCCAGTCAGCAATACGATCAGGAGGACGCCGGCAAACGTGAGATAGGCGATGGCGGAACCTGCGAGCGCGCTCAGCATGCCCGCCATCGCGGTAATGGCGAAGGTGCGAGTACCGAGATCTTTTTGGGACCATTCGCGCTCCAAACCCGCAAGCATCCCGATACCGATGGCGATCGCGAGCTTGATGGAGATGTCGGACGGTAAGAAAGGCGATGATGGCTGCGTTTCGATTTCCTCAGGAAGCGAGCATTTGCCGTACCTTTTCCAGATCCGACGGTTCGTTGAACTTGACGCCTTTCAGCGAAGGATCGATGTTGCGCGCGAGCCCGACCAGCACGGTACCTGCACCGACCTCAACGAAGTGGCGAATACCCGATTGCGCGATGGCGCGAACGGTTTCCGTCCAACGAACCGGATTCGGGATTTGCTGATATAAGCCCTCGCGTGCTTCCGCGGCACTTCCGATCTCGCGCGCTTGCCAGTTATTGATCAGAGGCACAGAGAGATCTTCAAAGCGCGCCGCATCGAGTTCCGGTTTCATGCGTTCCTGCGCCGGACGCATCAGCGCGCAATGAAAGGGAGCGCTGACCGGCAGCAGAATAGCCCGCTTTGCGCCGGCGGCTTTCGCCAGTTCCATGGCGCGCTCGACGGCTTTGGCGTGTCCTGCGATGACGATCTGATCGGGTGAATTCAGATTCGCGGCGCTGACGACTTCGCCTTGGGCAGCCTGCGACAAGACATCGTCCAGTTTGCTTTCCGGCAACTTCAAAATGGCCGCCATCGCGCCGACGCCCTGTGGAACGGCTTCCTGCATGTATTTCCCGCGCTTGCGAACCAGGCGCAAGGCATCGGCAAATAGCAGCGAGCCCGCTGCCACGAGCGCCGAATATTCACCCAGGCTATGGCCGGCGACTAGTACCGGCTTGTACCCTTCCTGTTCCAGTACTCGATAAGCTGCTATCGACACAGCGAGCAAGGCGGGCTGCGTGTTTTCAGTCTTCTTCAGGTCTTCTTCGGGTCCTTCAAAGCAGAGCGTAGATAGCGGAAATCCGAGCACATCGTCCGCTTCTTCAAACACGCGCCGGGCTTGCGGATAGTGCTCAGCCAGAGCTTTCCCCATACCTGCGTATTGCGAGCCTTGGCCGGGGAACAAAAATGCGATACCTGTCATGAAGCTTTCATCATCTTAGCGACCACGCGTAAACTTCCGCGCCACGCAGGCGGGGGTTGGCGCGTCTGACAGGTAGAGGCTGATTGTTTTATAGTGAAAGCAAGAATGAAAAAGAAACCGATCGCCGAACCAATCGTCTCACCGACCATTTTGGAGATGGCGAAGAAATCGGTGCAGGGTGACCGGCCGCCGGCCGCGAAACGATGCGCGGTTTGCGGATCCGCCTGTACACCTTTGACAGGATCGCACGACACCGAAGATCTTTGCTGGGTTTGCCGCCGTTTAAAGATCAGCGCCTGGCGCGATGCGGACCAGCAGATCTCCGCACAGGAGTAGGGCGACAAGGGTTTTTACCGTCTATAAAAAAAGAACCGCTCCCTTTGCGGTTGCGGCCCGGTTCGCAGATTTTCCCGGTCACAGTTCGCGCAGAAATTTTATCTGGCTTTCGAATCAGCAACATAACTCCAAAAACTTCCTTCCGTGGCAACAGGCGCGTCCGAAGCTGGGGGCGTGAATGTCGTTCTTGCGTATAAGAATTTCGCCGCGAATCGCAATATCAGCCACATCGGCTTAGGCGTTGCGGCCATTAACACCGCCAAAGTACTCCGCCGTGAAGGGATCCATGCTGACGTTTGGCCAATCGTCAGCGCAGGCGATCTGCGCGCGCGCCTCGAAGCGAGTCCCGCGGAGCACGTAATCATCTCGGCGCCGTGGATTCCGACGGTCGAACTGCAGGCGCTCGCCAACCGGTTTCCCGCGACGCAGTTCGCAGTCAACTGCCATTCGAACGTTGGATTTTTGCAGGCGGATCGCAATGGCGTCCGGCTGGTTCGCGAGACGATGGAACTCGAACTGGGAAGCTCGAACGTTCATCTGGCGGGGAACAGCCGCCGGTTCTGCGACTGGGTGCGATCGGCTTTTGGGGCGCCGTGCGCGTATCTGCCGAATCTGTACTGGCTGGAGAACGAGCATCCCTTGCCGCGCCAGCCGTTTGCGGGAGGCACGCTGCGGATCGGCGTGTTTGGCGCGACGCGGCCTTTGAAGAACCTGATGAGCGCGGCGGGGGCAGCGCTGGAGCTCGCGCGCAACCTTCGCGTGCAACTGGAATTGTGGCTTTCGGCTGGACGCGCAGAAGGCGGCGGCGAGGGCGTGCTGCTGGCGGTGAAGGAGATGATTGCCGGGCTTCCGCATGTCAGTCTGGTGCTGAACGGCTGGCAATCGTGGCCGAATTTCCGGAAGACGGTGGCGCATATGCATCTGCTGCTGCAACCGAGCTACACGGAATCGTTCAACATGGTGACCGCGGACGGCGTGGCCGAGGGCGTGCCTTCGGTGGTGTCGCACGCGATCGATTGGGCTCCGGAAAGCTGGAAAGCGCACGTAGACAATGTGCTGGACATTGCGCGCGTGGGCCGGCATTTGCTGTTCGATGCGCGTGCGCCGCACGAAGGGCTGCGGGCATTGACGGCGTACGTGGCCGATGGGATGCATTCGTACCGGCAGTATTTTGGCGACTGGACCGTGGCCTGAAGGCCACGGCGGCACGCTGAAGCGTGCGCCACAGCGTCATTCGATGAGCATGCAGTCTCCGTAAGAGAAGAACCGGTACTTCTCTCGGACGGCGTGGCGGTAGGCAGCCAGCACGAGATCGCGGCCGCCGAATGCGCAGACAAGCATCAGCAGGCTTGATTGGGGCAGGTGAAAATTTGTTAAGAGCGCGCCTGTCCCGCGAAAGTGAAAGCCGGGGTAGATGAAGAGATTCGTTTCGCCGCGGGTGGCTTCGAGGCCCTTGCGGAGAAGGGCGGTTTCGAGCGCTCGAACGCTGGTGGTTCCCACGCAGAAGAGGCGTGTGGCGCTGCGCATCTTCTGAGCTTCGCTTTCGGAGACTTCGAAATACTCTTCGTGCAGGTGGATGTCTTTCACCTGGTTCGCCCGCAGCGGCGCGAAGGTGCCGAGGCCGACGTGCAGGGTTAAATAGGCGAGATCCGCGCCCGCAGCTCGGCACTGCTCCAGCATTTCGGGAGTGAAGTGCAGGCCAGCGGTGGGTGCCGCAACGGAGCCGCGCTTTTCGGCAAAAACGGTTTGGTAACGTTCGCGATCCTTGGCTGTCGGGATGTGGTGAATGTAGGGCGGCAGAGGCGTTTCGCCTACCCGCTCGAAGAGCTCCGGTATGGGATGCGGGGCGATAAAACGCAGCGTGCGCTCACCAAAATCCTGTTCGGATAGAACTTCCGCGTAGAACTCTTCCGTGAAGAGAATCCGGTCGCCTTTGCGCACGCGCTTGGCGGGCCTAACGAGCGCAGTCCAGATGGTTTCCTGTTCGTCGGTTGCGCACACCAGCAGAATTTCGATTTCGGCTCCGGACAGGCTATTGCGTTTGCCATGCAGGCGGGCGGGAAAAACTCTTGTGTTATTCAAGACCAGACAGTCGCCGGGACGAATGTACTGGCTGAAATTGCCGAAAATGTCGTCTTTGAACGACCGGTCTTCACGTGAAACCACGAGCATGCGCGAGCCGGTGCGCTCCGGAAGAGGCTCCTGGGCGATCAGAATTTCGGGAAGCTGATAATTGAAATCAGAGACTTGCAAAACACCATTCTAGGAATCGAAAGTTCGTGCGATGAGACCGCAGCGGCAGTCGTCGAAAGCGGCCGGGTTATCCGGTCGAGCGTGGTGGCGTCTCAACTGGATGTACATGCGAAATACGGCGGCGTGGTGCCGGAGCTCGCCTCGCGCGAGCATCTGCGCGCCATTGTTCCGGTGGTACGAGAGGCGCTCGAAAAAGCCAATATGCGGTTTGCGGATCTGGCTGCGATTGCCGTCACGACCGGGCCGGGACTGGTTGGTTCGCTGCTGGTGGGGATCACGTACGCGAAGGCACTGTGCTTTGCCTGGAAGATTCCGCTGATTGCGGTGAACCATGTGGAAGGGCACATTCATTCCGTGCTGCTGGAACATCCCGACGTGCAGTTCCCCGCTCTGGCGTTAGTGGTGAGCGGCGGGCACACGCATTTGTTCGAAGTACGCCAGTTGGGCGAGTACCGGCTGCTTGGGAAGACACGCGACGATGCGGCGGGCGAGGCTTACGACAAAGTCGCGAAGCTGCTGGGGTTCAGATATCCGGGAGGGCCGGTTATCGACCGGCTGGCTCCGTACGGGAATCCGCATGCAGTGAAATTCACGCGGGCGAAGATGAAGGGCAACGAACTGGATTTCAGCTTCAGCGGATTGAAGACGGCCGTGCTGCGCTGGACGCAGCAACACGATTTATCAGACGAGATTGCGCGGCGGAAGCAAATGAAGCGCGCGAATGTGGAGGACTGGCTGGCGGTGACCCCGCAGCAAACGCTCGATCTGCTGGCGAGTTTTCAGCACACGGTCATCGAAGAGTTATTGCGGCGCGCGGTGCTGTCCGCAGAGCAAATTGGAGCGGAATCGGTAATTGTGGCGGGCGGTGTCGCTTGCAATAGCGGCTTGCGGCGTGCGGCGAACGGTTTGCGAGGATTTCGCTTCTACTTCCCTTCTCCGGGGCTTTCCACCGACAACGCTGCGATGATTGCAGCCGCAGCCTTTCCGAAATGGCAGCGGCGCGAGTTTGCCGGATTCGATTTGAAGGCACAGGCGAGCCTGGTGTTAGCTTGAGGTATGGGTCCTCACGCTCCTGGCGAGCAGCCAAAATTGCCGATTCCCGGCGTCCAAAATATCATCGCGATCGGGTCGGGGAAGGGCGGCGTCGGAAAGAGCACGGTAGCGGTGAACCTTGCGATTACGCTGGCGAAACTTGGGTATCGAACCGGATTGCTGGATGCGGACGTGTATGGTCCCAACGTTCCGTTGATGCTTGGCATTCGCGCGACTCCGCATGCGATCGGCCAGCGCATTCAACCGCTCGAAGCGCATGGGGTGCGGGTGATGTCGATGGGATTTCTGAATCCGGGAGACAAGCCGCTGGTGTGGCGCGGGCCGATGCTCAACAGCGTGATGCAGCAGTTTCTGCGTAACGTGGAGTGGGGCGAGCTGGATTATTTGATTATCGATTTGCCGCCGGGCACCGGGGATGTGCAGCTTACGCTGATTCAGACGACGCCGCTCACGGGCGCGGTGGTGGTGACGACGCCTTCCGATGTTTCGCTCGAAGATGCGCGCAAGGCGGTGCATATGTTCGAGCAGGTGAGAGAGCAGGTGCTCGGGATTGTCGAAAACATGAGCTACCTGGAGCACGGCGGAGAAAAGATTTACGTGTTTGGGAAAGGCGGCGGAGCGAGAACGGCGGAGTTGATGAAAGTGCCGCTGCTCGCGGAGATTCCGCTCGATCCGAAGACGAGGGAAGGCGGCGATACGGGGAAGCCGATCGCTACGGTGAAAGAACCGAATACGCAGGTCACGTTGTTTGAGAAGCTGGCGCGGACGGTGATTGAGCGGGCGGAAGCGGGGAAGCAGAAAGCCAGGCCAACGATTACGATTGCGGATTGAGACTCAGCGCCAGGTCTGTTTAACCTTTTGTATGCGCCTTCCCATCGGGAAGGCGCATACCATTTCAATGCCATACACCGCTACGGCTTATGAATGGCCGTCACTCTTGCACAACTGGGTTGGCTACTCGTTGCTGTATTCTCACATTGGGATTTCTTATCGGGCATATTGGCAGTGTTCTGAATCGAGCTAGACAGGGCGCTCTGCTTCGATACCCCACTAAATTTCTCTATAACCTTCACCAAGTCTTCCGCTGTCCTTATACCTACTGCTCGTTCCCCATTCACGAACAAGGTTGGAGTCGCCCTTACATGCAGTAGCTGCGCGAGCGCGAGATCTCTGGCGATTATGCGGTCGGCATTTCCGTTCGCCGCGCAGGTTCTTATCTGTTGCTCGTCAATTCCGGCTGATCCGTTCTTCAAAAACTCGTAGAATGCAGCCTCGATACTCTCCGGCCGGAGGCTGGCTTGCTGAGAAAAAAAGAAGTCATGTACTCGCCAGAACGTAGCATCCCCTTGTTGCTCAGCGCAAGCAGCTAAGGTCGCGGCCATCCTGGCCCACGAGTGCATAGGCAATGGCATCAGCTTGTAAACGATACGGACCTTACCTTTTTCAGCATCCGGCAGTGCCTCCAATAACGAGGCCATCCGCCTACAGAAAGGGCACTGAAAATCTGAAAACTCGACGATTGTCACAGGCGCGTCAGCCTTGCCCTTCGATGGCGAGGAATCGGCGGTCAGAACCTGTTGAATTCTGGCCCTGGCCTTTTGTGCCTCAACGGCTGGATCAATCGTCAAGTCCATTAAGGTCGAAATAAGATATCGCTGGTCGGGCGAAAGGAAGACGGTGAGTCGTTTTGTGTGACTTGATGACTCCAAAGTAAGCTTTCTATAGCAGGTATCATCAACGACTTCGTTGGCGGTAATCGTTAGCGGATCCTCAACTGACAAGGAATAGCGCTTCTCGACATATCGCTCAATGTCAGCCTGCTTGTCTTTTAGAATCTCTGGACAACTATCCGCGTAAATCGCCAGCCCTGTAGCTAACAGAACCATTGAAGCGTAAGCAAGTACTCTCATCTCTTATCTAATCCCCTTCCTAAAACATCGTTCAGTCGTTAATAAGTACATGAACACTCATTTTCGATGCACAGATCGTCGTCATAGCAATCCGGCTCCTGTTCGCATTCGCAGCATATATCGCCACTACAACAGTTGTCAGGATCATAGTTGTAGCAGGAGCTATCGCATGGATCATAGTTGGGGCACGACGGGTCACAATCATCGTCGCAGGTGCCTTGACACAGGGCCGGGTCATAATTCGCACAAGAAGGATCACAGACATCGCAGGGGCAATCGCCGCTGTTGACGTTTGCGACGGTTACAGTTGCATCTATATAGTCGGGATCGATCGTCATCGTTGCTGATTGATATGTCAACGTTATACCGTGATCGTATTGGTGGATCCGCTGATCAGAGCTCCAAAGATTGTCGTCAAGTGGCGGATTCATACCGTAAATTTGGGTGCTGTTGTGATTCCACAGTGCGATCCACATGTCGTCGGGTGGGTTTTGCACGGTCGGTCCGTTGAAAAAGTCAGCTGCTGCGTCCGTCGGATTTCCGTATACTCCTGCTTGGTATTCGTGTGAATGCATATAAAGAACCCAGTTCGCTACAAATGCCTGAACGGCTTGTGAGCAGGTGCCGCCATTGTCCGGTGTATAGGCCTCTATGTCCAAATATGCGATCGCTCCGTAGAGTCCCAGATTCGCGAGCGCATTTGCCGCTCGATTGGCCGAGTCGGCCCCTTGGTTGGCAGCCGTCGTGGGATCGGAAGACATGTGCTGACTACACGTCGTGCAGCATGGTGCCTGGAGATCATCCCAGATGGGCATGTAATCCCATCCCTGACACGCAGTCTGAAAAAGCCAGTCAGAATCTGGAGTAAAGCAGCCAACGCGGTCCGAGGTAACTCCACCCGCCAAGTAGAATCCAACTGCATAATACGGGCTGTTGGTCCACCAGACCTGCATGTCGTCTATATCCATGTAATTGCACGTATCAAATCCCGGCTGATTGTAAATTTTGGTAGTCCCTGACCCGGACAATATGAAGGGGGAGACAGTGCCTGCATGACTCTGCTGGCCAGCCAAGCGCTGCTCCGGTATCTGCCGCGGCGTTGACGTAGAGGAAGCCACGGAAGAATTAGGAACTGATGGTGTGATATCCGTCAGCGTCTTCCCGCCGTCCTGTGTAAACAGGAGCTTAAACATCGTGCTGCAGCCAGTTTTAAAGCCGCTGCAATGATTCCAGGAATATAGATACGAGCCATGCTGATAGTCGACAAAGCTAACGTCGACCACATTTCCGGCGCTGGTCCTGGAACCGTCAGTGGCAATGCCGCCCTTGACAGGCAAATCAGCGGGAATGGCAGCGACGTTTTGCTCAAATCTACTCTCGCTTGGCCGCTTGATATTTGTCACCAGGCCCTGACCTCCGCGGAATGCGTTCACAACTGTGGAATCGAAGCCAGACGAAGCAAGTGTGGACGGCATGCTGGGGCTGAAGGCGCTGGCTTTCCAGGTGATGCCTCCGTCGGCGGTATCATAGACTGCAAATACGGATGTGCGTTTAAGCACATACGTGATCGCCAAAATTCCGTGTTGATCGTCTGAAAACGCCGGATTTCCGTATCTGACTTCTTGGCTCGTGCTCGCCACGTTCGGTCGGGCGAGCGCCTTTGCCGGGACCCAGTGCTGACCTCCATCCTGGGTTATGTACAACTGATTTCTACGCGGTCCTCCAACCAACCACCCATGTGTTAGCGACGTAAACCCGATGCGACCGTAGATCGGCGGTTGCGGTAGTGCGGTCCACGTCTGCCCTCCATCTGAAGTGGCAAACAGGTCCCCTATCGCCGTTGCCGAACTTGACATCCGCTGGATTGCTGCCCATCCGTGGGCCGGGTCCGTAAACACGATTCTTCCTCCTCCGTAGTCTGCTAGCAAATCCTCGGAGGCTACTACGAGCGGTTTCTCACTCCAGGTCTTCCCCTGATCGGTCGTGGAGGCTATCACTACCGCAGCATGTCCGGCTGAATCGGCATTGAAGGTGGCGAGCACGGCCCATCCTCGGGATTGATCTAAAAAAAACACAGACTGTAGCAACTGCCCCGGCGCTAAAAGAGGCGTTATCGGTTGCCAATGCGCACCTGTATCGTCGGTCCAAAGTAAAGTATTTGGTCCGTTCGCGCCGTCGCGAACGAGAAGCCATCCGCTCAGCGGAGTAAGGAATTTGAAAGATAGCTCCTGTCCAAGGTTAAGCGCTATAGGTGTCGGACCCGGCGCCTGTGATGCTGACAGGCACCCTAAAGTAAGCACGACAGAAAAGAGAAACCGTGAGTGAAGTGGCATCGATATAACCCTTTATCCGGCGACTAGTAAAACATACATTGCATCCTTTAAGTGCCGGACGATTGTGTTCTGAAGACACCTTCGACTGTAAATACCTTTGGGAAACAAGTAAAGAGGGATGCTTAGGCGAATTCGGACATGAGTACCAAGCGAAATCAGCCATAGCGCTCGTGTGGAATAGACAGAAGGTTGCTTTGTTGGAATTGGGCTGGCGTTAGCCCTGTCGCTGACTTAAAGTATCTCGCGAACCAACTCACGTCTGTGTAGCCGACGGAATAGCACACGTCTTTTATGCTTGCATTGGCGCGGGTTAGAAGTTCCTCAGCGCGACGCAATCGCAATTGGCGAACATAAGTTGTGAATGTCATGTCAGTATGAGCTTTAAGAAGGCGTGCAATCTGCCGTTCTGAGATGCCGAGGATCGCGCTGGTAGTCGCAAGCGAGAGATGGGGATCCGCATATTCCCGATGAATGAAGCAGAGAACGTGTTCGATGAGCCGTAGCCGAGGCTTATGGTCGGCGTGAACCTGAGCTTGCGGTGTAGGGCGACAATATGATCTTTCCAAGAGCTCTAAAACGGCTCTAACGGTGCTAACAAAAAGGATTTGTTCCTGGTGAGTGGCGGAATCGGGCGGGTAAGACTAAAACGGTTCTGATTGCAGCCATAACGTGATCGAGTGTTGTATATCGCTCGATAAAGCGCCCAAATGCAAAAGGATATCTGAGCGCTGCTGTCCCAGCGAACCGCATATCCAGTCTCTCCAGACGAGCTCATGCGCAATTCGCATTGCGTTGTCGGCCTGCTCTGGCCCCAGCGCTTTCGCGAGCTTGTCATGAAAGTAACGCCTGGTGTGATGGTCTCGGAATTGAGCAAGAGAGGCTAAACGACCGAGCACTGAAAAAATGCCTTGAAAGATATTTCGCCAGATGGCTACAACAGGATATCGGGATTCAATGTCAGCGTCTACCGGCGGATGTGCGGACCGATCGTGATCAGGAGGTATGCGCCTGGAGTAAGCGGTAGGTCCGGGCAGAGGATGAAAAGGCATAGGTTTCCTCTCAAATCCCCCACATAAACACTGGGTTCAAAAGAATTGCCGTGCAATTCCCCAATACAATTAACTTTGGGTAGGATATGCGAATGAGAGTACCAGGTCAATAGCAAATTAGTTCCTCTGCCACAAATAAGTACTAGCCCGCGGGTAGCTCTAGGTTATTCTCGTCTATCTCGATGGAGTATGCCTAACAAGCGCATTTGATCGGGTCGCGATGCTTCGGGCCGCTCACGACAGATTCTGGGTTCCAGGGCAAGACCTGACCGAGCAGCAACCGATCGGCCAGCGCATTCAACCGCTGGAAGCGCATGGCGTCCGGAAGCAGGGAAACAGAAAGCGCGGCCGACGATTACGATTGCGGATTGACCAGAGGACGGTGGGAGGCGAGCCAGGCGTCCTGGGCGATGTTTTCGATTTCGCGTTCGGCTTCGGCGGTCCATTCGCGCAATTTTTTTTCGCGGAGCTTGATTAGCAAGCGCACGTTGCGTTGGGCGCGGAGGACGCGGAGCCGCTGCTCTTGTACGATGCGGGATTGCTTGGCGAGGGCGTTTTGCAGATCCAACGTGCGGGATTCCAAGCCCACCAAGAATGAGGAGAGGGAGCGGAGTTCTAAAGCCGAGACTTCGGTTGCACCGTGCAGGCGCGAGAGTTCGCTTCGGCGTTCTTCCTGCAAAGCAGTGAGGAAGTTTTTGATTTTTTTTTCTTCGGCGAGGAGTTGGGCGAGTTTCGTCTGTTCTATTTGAGCTTGGGCTTCGCGGAGTCGGAGTGCGGCGGCTAGTCGGAATTGGAAGGATTTCATAAGCTGGGCCCATTAACAATGGGCCCACAGGCTGGGAGCCTGCCCCACATGGCGCGTTCTGCAGGCATAGCTTCTAAATGGCCGAGGCGATTTCGGCGAGAGACTTCAGCGTTTCGTCCACGTTGGCTTTTTCATTTGCGTTCTGGCGGAGGAAGCCTAAGATTCGCTCGCGAGCCTTGATGCTGGAATCCAATTTCGGATTGGAGCCAGAGACATAGGCGCCGAGCTGAATGAGATCTTCCGAGTGATGATAGGTGGCCAGGGCTTCGCGGAGCTTGCGGGCGGCAGCGATGTGATCGCGCCCGGCTACGTGGGAAGCGACGCGCGAGATGGAAGATAACACGTCGATGGCGGGATAGTGGCCCGCGCTCGCGAGCTGGCGGGAAAGAATAATGTGGCCGTCGAGAATACCGCGCACGGCATCGGTGATCGGTTCGTTAAAATCGTCGCCTTCCACGAGCACCGTGAAGAAGCCGGTAATGCTGCCTTGTTTGAATGAGCCGGCACGCTCGAATATCTTCGGAAGAATGGAGAACACGGACGGTGTGTAGCCTTTTTGGCTGGGAGGTTCGCCGGCGGCGAGTCCGATTTCGCGCTGCGCCATGGCGAGGCGTGTGACGGAATCCATGACGAGCAGGACGTTTTTGCCTTGATCCCGGAAATACTCGGCGACCGCGAGAGCCACAAAGCAGGCGCGCACGCGGAGCGGCGCGGGGCGGTCGGAGGTGGCGACAATCACGACCGAGCGTTTCTGCCCTTCGGGACCGAGTTCGTGTTCGAGAAAGCCGCGCACTTCGCGGTTACGCTCGCCGATTAGCGCGATCACCGATACATCCGCCGAGTTCTGGCGGCACATGGCGCCGAGTAGCGTACTTTTGCCGACGCCGCTTCCGCCGAATAGTCCGATACGCTGGCCCAGGCCGCACGGTAAGAGACTGTCGATCGCGCGGATGCCGGTAGACAGAGGTTTGTTGATGTGTTCGCGTTCGAGGGGGCCGGGAGGGGCAGCATACAGATCGTACTTGGCGACTGCTTCGATGGGCGGGCCTTGATCGATCGGCCGTCCGAAGCCATCGAGCACGCGGCCCAACAGCGACGGACCCACTCGAACCTGCGAATCTTCCGAGCGCGCAAAGATGGGATCACCGGGTTCCAAGCCATCGATTTCTTCGAGCGGTATAGAAAGAATGCGTCCGTTGCGGAAACCGGCGACTTGCGTCCGGACGATTTTGCCAGACCCGGTATGGATCTCGCAAAAGCTGCCGATGCGGGCGGCCGGACCTTGGGATTCGATGACGAATCCGGTGACATCTTTGACCGTACCGCGCCAGCGAAAGAGGTCGGCTTGCGCGAGGTCCGCCAGATAAGGGGCAAGATCGATGCGTTCGGTGGTGTTCATCGTAAGGACAGGCGGTCGGCAAAGCCGCGCTGAATCTCCTGAAGTTGGGTATCGATGGAGGCGTCCAGATCTCCGAGCGCCGTTTCAAAGATGAGATCGCCGTTTTTCAAGGCGGGGTCGGAGCAGATTTCGATGGCGGGCGCGGTGTTGATGCGTTCGAGAGCGGAGCGCACGGCGTCGACGCAGGCCGGGTGAACCCGGACGCGCGAGATTTCGCGGTTCGCCAATTTTTCGAGAGCAGCATGGATGAGACCTTGGATCGCTTCGGAATCGACGGCCAGTTCGCGATGCAAGATCCGGCGGGCGATAGCCAGCGATAATTTCAAAACGTCGAACTCGGCTTCGTTGCGGATCTTGCGTTTCAAACCGGCGAGATCGCGCAGCATTTGGCCGAAGCGATCGGCAGCGGTTTTCACTTCCACGGCGGACTGCTCCCGGCCCTGGCGCAGACCTTCCTGAAACGCGGTTTCGCGAGCCCGGGCGAGCTCGGTTTGATGGTTGCGCTCCAGTTCGGCGATGCGGTTGGTAAGCTCCGCTGAGTCCTGGGCTGATTGTTGCGGTTTGAAGAGCGATTGCGAAGCGGGGACTATGGCCCGCGCCGAAGGACAGCCGCCGAGGTTTTGCCAGGCTACGGTTTTTACGGGTTGTTCGTCGTCGGCGATTCTACAGAGCATGGGTCACCTTCGATGGGATGCCAGGCTTCGACATGAGTGTCGACGCGGCACGCAGGAGTGCGTGCGCCACGAATTGCTCGCAAAGGTGATGTGGTGCATACGCCTCCTTGTTAGTCGAGCCAGCTTCGCAGTACGCCCGCCACCACCTTGGGGTCTTTTTGCACGTGCTCGCGGACGCGGATGCGGAGCGCTTCTATGGTCTGCGTGGCGGCGGGTAGTTGCGCACGGAGTTTTTCGTCGAGAGCGATCGAGGCTTGTTCGATGGCGCGGGCAGCCTCCTGCTCGCGTGCCTGCTGGAGTTCCTCTCGGGAAGGTCCTTTCGGCAGAGCAGCGGGAATTGCCGGTTGCGGAGCAGGAGCGGCTTTCCGGCGGCGAAGCAGGAAAAAGACTGCACCGATCAGCAGCACGAGACCCGCTCCAGCGCCAATCAGCACGCGACGATCGGCCCACAGCGGAGCGGGATGGACGGACGTCGAATCGGGCTGGCCATTCGCGCCCGGTTGCGCGTTTTCGACCTCCAGTGTCTCTTCAAACGGTAGACTCTCGATTACTAACTGATCGCCGCGCTCGGGCACGATGCCGAGAACGGCCGCCACTACGTCGTGAATGGCTTTCAACTTTTCGGGGCTGGGCGGGACCAGAACGCGTTTTCGCTGCTTGCCGGTTCCCTGCCATTGAACGTCCTGGTCGAGGAGCAGCGAAGCGGAAATGCGCTTGAGGCCGCCCTGCGGGGTTTTGACATGCCGGACGGTGCGCGAGGTCTCATAAGAGATGTTCTCGGTGCGGCGGGAGACCATGGGAGTGCTGGAGGTTGCGGGCCGCGAAGTCGCGCGCGGCAGATTCGCCGGAGTTCCAGGAACTCCAATGTTCTGCGAGAGGCCGGAGACATCTTCGGACTTCTGGGAGTTGGTCATGACCGAGTGGGTCGGGTCATAGATTTCGTCGCTCTGATCACTGGTGGAGAAATCGCAATCGGCCGAGACTCCGACGCGAAATTTTCCTACGCCGAGCAGCGGGTCGAGCGTAGATTCCACTTTCGCGACCAGGTCTTTTTCGATCTGGCGCTTGTAATCAAGCGCGGCTTCCGACATGTCACCGCCGTCGAGGCCCGGCTTATGCGGACGGCTCAACAGATTGCCTTGCATATCTAACACGGAGACATTTTCGGGAGCAAGGCCCTCGACGGCGCTGGCGATCAGGTTCGTGATGGCCAGGACGTTTTGCGGCGTGAGATGGGCACCCGGACGCAGGTGGATCAGAACGCTGGCTTTGGCGGGTTCGCGGGAATCAACGAAGACCGAGTCTTTGGGAAAGGTCACGTGCACACGGGCTTGCTCGACCTCGGAAAGCGCTCGGATGGAGCGTTCCAGCTCGCCTTCGAGGGCACGGCGATAGTTGACGTGTTCGGTGAAATCCGTGATGCCGAGATTGGTTTTGTCGAAAAGCTCAAAGCCGATGCGCCCGGTCTTCGGGAGACCTGCGCCCGCCATCTCCAGACGCAATTCGTCAAGCTTGGCGCCAGGGACAAGAACGCTCGCGCCATTCTCCGCGATGCGGTAATCGACTCCGCTCTCTTTGAGTTTCTGGACAATGGCGGCGGCATCTTCAGAGGACATGCCGGTGAAGAGCGGACGGAAATCGCGCTCGTGATTCCAATGGACAAGGCCGGCTAGCGCGCCGACGATGAAGATTGCGGCAAGACCGGTGCCGATCTTCTGTTGGAGCGTGAGCGTGGCTAGGAGTTTCTTGAGCTGGTCCATCGGCGGGCCTTACAGCGCGGGATCAGACTTGCATGCGCATGATTTCTTCATACGCGGAGACGACTTTGTTGCGCACCTGCATGAACATTTCAAATTGCAGTTCGGCCGTCTGGGTAGCGAGGATGGTGGAGTGCAGTTCCTGGTTTTCCCCGGTTAAAAAGTTCTTGACCGCATTATCCGCCGAGGTGCGCGACGATTCCACCTGCTGCACGGCCGATTGCAGGACGCTCTTGAAGTCGCCTTGCGAGGAAGGGGCCTGCCCGATTGAAGCGGAGTCGATCGGAAGCGGCGCGGTGATGGGCGAAATCGGGGCGATCATGGAATTATCGGAACAGGTCGATGGAGCGCTGAATCATGTCCTTCACGGCCGAGATCGCGGACACATTGGCTTCGTAAGCACGCGAAGCGCCAAGCAGGTCGACCATGTCTTCGGCGGGGTTCACCTTTGGGAAGGCCACATAGCCGTCTTTGTCGGCATCGGGGTGGCCGGGCATATAGCGCCGATCGGGTTCGCTGTTGTCGACGACGATATCGCCGATGGCGACTCCGGTCTCCTGGGCGGCTTCCGATTCGAAGACGGAAGAGAAGGGCGAACCGACTTCGGAGCTTTGAAAGACAACATCCCGGCGGCGGTAGGGGCCGCCTTCGGCGGTGCGCGTGGTATCGGCGTTGGCGATATTTTCGACCAGGACCTCGGCGCGCGTGCGCTGCGCGTACATGCCGGAGGCGCTGACAGAGAGGCTATTGAAGAGGCTCATGACCTTCCCTTACGGTCGGGGTTCTGCTACACATTGGCGCCTCCTTCGATGGCCATCTTCACAATTTTGATTTGGGAGCGTAAAAGGTTAGCGGCGATATTGAAACGCAGGGCGTTTTCCGAAAGCAGGCGCGCTTCGCGATCCAGGTTGACGTTATTGCCGTCATTTTTGACGACGAGCCCGGGCACTTCTTCCACAGCCGGCGCCATTCCGGCACTAGCGTTTTGCAGCTCGGCTTGGAAATCGATGTCTTTTGCCTTATAGCCCGGGGTGTCTGCGTTGGCGATATTGGACGCCACCAGCCTTTGGCGCTCGGCGACAAGCGTCATGTATTGATTGAGATCTCCGGCGACTGGGTCCAGCATGGAAATAGATCCGACTTGGTGTAAGCACGCGGGGGACCAGGAGAAATGAGTGGTTTTGTGGGGTTTAGAGCGAGAGGGAGTCAGGGTTTTGAATGTGGCGGGGTGGGAGTGACAAGAAATTGACAGGCCGCTAGGCGTCGAGGCGCCAGGTGTGGAGTGGCTGGCCATGGGCGTTATAGAGGGATTCCCCGGAGAGTTGGCGCAGGCGCAGGTGCATATGCGAACGCATCAGCCGCGCCAGACGGAGGTGCTCGTTCAAAGTTTCAAACGCGTGCTCGTAGATGCGCTGGCGCTCTTCGGCCGATGCGGCGGAACGCAACTGCGCCTGAACGGTGCTTCCGTACTCGGCGATGAGCGGCTGAGCCGCTTCGAAGTTGCCGGACTGAACAGCCGAAGCGAGTTGCGCGGCCAGATCAGCGGTTGGCGTTGTAGGCATAGTTCTGCATATCGGTGAACAGAGTCGTCATCTGGCTCACCTGGCCTTCGAGGCTCGCGATCATTGCATCGGCGGCGGCCATCTGGCTGGTCAATGTGGTTTGCAGTTGGGTTACTTTGGCCTGATCGTTCGATATCTGAGTGCTGATACTCGACACTTCGGTGGCGAGCGCGGAATTGGCCTGCGACAGCATTCCGGTGATGGGATCGCTGACGCTCTTCAGAGCGTTATTCGCGCTTTGCAAAAATCCGCTGCCGGTCTCCGAACCCAGAAAATTCATCACAGTGGATGGCGAGGAGGCTGCCACCTGGTAGAACGTGCTCGAATCGAAGGTCAGGTGGCCGGTCTGATCGAAGGTGACGCCCATAGCGGCAAGAGAGGTAACCGATCCGGAACTTCCTGCGTAGTTGGCGATGCCCTGCAGAGCATTGGAGAGCTCGTATACAATCGCTTGCCCAGCTAGCGCGCCGCCATTCTTACCACGGTTCCTGGCGAGCTCATCGACCACAGAGTTGTAGGCCGAAACGAACGAGCTGAGCGAGGTCGCGACGCCCGAAACGTTCTGCCCCACGGTGACAGTGGTGGACCCAACACCCTGCAAGGCGAGCGTCAAGCCGGTTGACAGGCTGACGTTGCGCGAGTTGGCGGTGATGGTGGTAGGTTGGCCATTCACCTGGTATTGGACGGAAGAGCCGGTCGTGAGATTGTTTAGAAGCGCGGTGTTCGCTCCGTTATCGCTGAGCTGAATGGTATCGGGCGCGTAGTTCAAGCTCTGGACGGAGAGACGATAGTCCGGCGAGGAAGAGCCGCCAACGTTCACAACAGTGGCCTGCACGCTGGCCCCACTGGTATTGATCGCTTGCGCGAGCTGATCGAGCGTGGCGGCGCCGGTGATGTTGTAGTTCGTCCCGTTTACGGTCAGAGTGTAGTTCTGACTTGCATCGATATTTTGAGAGGACGGATCGGTAACGGTGGTGCTGCCGCTCCCGCCGCCCGCCGCGCTCATAGTATTGGTCTGAGAGCCAAGGCTGAGCACGTCTATCGAGTAACTGCCGGGCATAATGCCGGCCGCAATGGAGGCGCTGGCAATGGAGTTGTTGCTGAAGCTCGCGGAATAGGAGCCGATGCCGGCTCCGTTGTCGATGGAATCGAGCGCGTTTTGCAGTGATTGAAAATTGTTAGAGAGGGTTGACAGCTCGGTCTGCTGATCTACAAGCGTACTTTGCTGATTCTGAAGCTGGGTGATCGGCTGAGACGCCATGTTGACGGCGCTCGCGATGACCGCATTCAACTGGGTCGAGAACGAACTGTTCCCAGTGAAGGTAGCTGGATTCACTAAAGAGGTGCTTCCCATAATGCCTCAGAAATAGAGTGGGGCCGATCCCGAGAAGAGATCAGCCCCGGAGGATTTAAATCAGGACTATTGCAGGAGTTTCAGGACGGACTGCGATTCGGAGTTGGCTTGCGCCATGGCGGCGATGGCAGTCTGGCTGAGCACCTGAGACTTGGTCAGGTTGGCGGCGGCGCTGGCGACGTCCGTATCGCGGATGCGCGATTCCGCGGCCGAGAAGTTGGTGATCTGGGACTGCGCGAGGCCCTGGGCATAGTTCAGTTGGTTCTGACCACGGCCGACAGCGGCCTGAGCGTTGCCGAGGGTCTGGACAGCGGCGGTGAGAGCGGTGACAGCGGCCTGAGCACCAGCCTGCGTGCTGATGTCGAGCGTACCGCCGGAACCGACTTGGGCGGCTTGGGAGACGCTGAATCCGGCACCCGAAGCCCCAAAGCCCGTCGCGCCGTCGGAAGACAGGCCGGCGGAAACCTGGAAGCTGCTCAGCGTACTGACAAAGTTAACGTTCCCGCTGGCGTCTTCGACCGCCGTGATTTGCTGGAGAGTCGAGTCATCCGATTTCTGGAGAGCAGTGTTGATCTGGCCCAGAATATCGGTAATGCTACTACCGCCAGTGGCGCCAGTAAGCCCGACGGTCAAAGCGTGGGCATGACCGCTCGCGTCGTTGGCCGAAATCGTAACCTGCTGGGTCTTGGTAGCGGCCAGGTTGGTATAGGCAATACCGGCTTCAGCACCGCTCGAGTTCACCAGTTCGTAGGAGCCGTTCGCGATCAAACTGGTAGCATTTGAGGCAGCGGTACCGGTGGGAGCGCCGGGGCTCGCCAGGAAGCCCATCAACGCGCTGGACACTTTATCGTTCGCAGTGACCTGGAACGCGCCGTTGCTGGAACTGAACGAGAGTTGCTGCTGCCCGAGAGAATCGGTGTGAATGGATGCGCTGATGTTGGCGGCCTTAAATGCTTGGGCCGCAGCCGTGGTGCCATTGCCCGCAGATTGAATTGCGGCGTTAATGGCCGTCACTAAGGTGTTCGTGTCGCTGACGCCGCTCAGGTTGACGGAGATGGCAATTCCATTCGCGTCGCCGAAACCAGCGCCAGTGAACGTCATCTTGGTGTAGCCGGACGTAGCTTCAGTGGTTGTGTTCGCGGCCGTGCCGAGAATCGCGGAAACGCTGGTGGCGCTAGCAGCGCTCAAATCGTAGTCGCTTGAAACGCTGGATGCCAGATTGACGGCTTGCACGCCTTTTAGACCGAGGCTCTGAGAATCGACCTGCGCTTTGCTGAGATCCAGACTGACGGAACCATTGCTCACAATGGCCGAACTGCTGGCGCCGTTGCCGCCGCCGATGAACACGCTCATCAACTTGTTAAACTGTCCGCCGGTGTTCAAGCCGATGGCTTGCGCCTGGCGATCGACTTCGCTCACAAGAGTCTGGAATTCGCTGTTCAGCACGCCGCGGTTTCCGGTGAAGGTACCCGAAGCCGACTGAGTGGCGAGCGTGTTGAGGCGGTCCAGGATGGTGGAGATGTTGTTCATGCCACCATCGATAATCTGCAACTGGCTGACGCCGTCGTTGGCGTTCGACACACCCTGCGTGAGTTCGGCGACCTGGTTGCGATAGCCGTTGGCAATGGCAAGGCCGGCCGCGTTGTCGCCGCTGCTGTTGATCTTATAGCCTGATGTCAGTTGCTGAATGGTTTTGCTTTGAAATTGGTTATCGACGCTCAGGTTGCTCTGGGCGAGCATCGAGTCCACGTTTGTCTGAATTGAAATCATGTTCGTTCCTATTTAGTTGGTTTTCCCGGCTTTCGCCCGAGGCGGTTTGTTTTTTCTCCGCTAAAGATATTTCGCACGTTCGGTGCCGAAGTTTAGCTTTTCTCGCGAGAATTCGGAAGGAGGGGATGGGATTTTGCTGAGGGGGACCCTTCGCTTATGCTCAGGGTTCTGCAAGAGAGCGTGAGGAAGGCCGCGCGGAGGGCCAGCAGGAAGGTCAGCTAGCCTTGCTCCGGCGGCAACTCGAGCGGCGATTCGGCACCCTGCCTGCGTGGGCTGAACAGAAGCTGTCTCAGTGCTCGGGCCGGGATTTGGAAGAGATCGGGCTGCGGGTGCTTGACGCGACGACGCTCGAAGATCTATTTCGTTGACCCGGTCAGCGATGAGCGGGTTGGCCGGGTTCGACACGCATGCCGAGATCACTGACGACTACGATGTCGACGCGGCGGTTGCGGCGGCGTCCCTCCTCGGTTTCGTTGGAGTCGATGGAGATTGTGTCAGCGTAGCCTACGACCGCCATACGGCTATTCGCAACGCCGAAGCGCTCGTTCAATAAACGAAGCACCGCGATGCTGCGCGCGGCTGACAGTTCCCAGTTGCTTTGAAAACGAGGGGTATTGATCGGTACCGAATCAGTGTGACCTTCGAGCCGCAGCGCATTCGGCAATTTGTTTAGAACACCAGCGACCTTTGCGAGGGATGGATAAGCGGATGGATCAACCGTATCATCGCCCGACGGGAAAAAGGCCGTCGTGTTCAAACCGATGATCAGACCGCGCGATTCAAGTTTCAGTTGCACGTTGCCTTTCGCGATCTCTTCCTTTAGCTCGGCGCTCAGGACCTTCATCGGCCCGGATAGTTCGACGATGGACGTGGTGCTGGCGGGCTTCGGCGCGTTCCCATGGCCGTTGCCTAAAACGACCGCCAAATCGGGCGCAAATTTGCCGTCAGCCAGCGCGCGAACAATGGCTTGGGAGATCTGCCGCGCTTTGGTCCGATCGGTTTGCGTAGAGGCAAACAATACGACGAAAAAGGCGAACAGCAGCGTGATGAAATCGGCGTAAGAGACTAGCCAGCGCTCGTGATTCTCGTGCGATGGCTTTTTCTTGCGTCGCATCACCGGACAGGGACAGCGCGCGCGTCTGCCGCGGACGCATGCTTCTCCGATTGCGGTTGGGGAGCTTCGCCGTGCTGATAGGCTTCCAGTTTGCTGCGGATCAGCATCGGATTGATTCCTTCGGCGATGCTCAGGGCGCCTTCGAGCATAATTTCCTTGGCTTGCAAGTGTTCTTCCAAACGATGCTTTAATTTATTCGCCGACGGCAACAGGAACAGATTGGCGATTGCGACGCCGTAAACAGTGGCGACAAAAGCGACAGCAATGCCGTGTCCCACGCGCTCAATATCTTCCAGGTGCTTCATCACCTGAATGAGGCCTAACACCGCGCCGATGATGCCGACCGTGGGAGCGTATCCCCCGGCCGCTTCGAAGACCTTGGCTTCCGCTTCCCCATGCTGCTCCATGATGGACAGCTCGAGCTCCATGATCTTCCGGATATCCTGCGAGCCGGTTCCGTCGACGGCCAGACGTAAGGCCTTCTTCAGGAATGGATCGGGAACCGAATCCAGTTGGTCGTCGAGCGAAATGAGACCGCTCCTGCGCGCGGTCATCGAGAGCTGGAGGATCAGATCGATGATGGCGTTAGTCGGAATATTGGCATGCCAAAACAGAGAAGGCAATTTTTTAACAGCGCCCAGGAAGACAGACAGTGGCGTGGTCACCATAACGGCCCCCATGGTTCCGCCGAGGACAATCAGGGCAGCGGTGACCTGCTGCACATCGCTGAGCTTGCCGCCTTCGAGCAACAGGCCACCCAGAATCCCAGCCAAGGCAAGCAGGAGACCGAGGACGGTCGAAAGATCGATCTTCCCCTTCTTATTCATGGCTGCGTAAGCGTTCCGGGGCAAAAATCGAGCGGCGGAAGGCGACGACCCTCTCGACCACTTCATCCGCCGTTTCGAGCACCATGAAGCGCTGGCCGGTGGTCAGGACGATGACCGTATCGGGCGTTACTTCAATATGTTCGATAAGATCCGCGTTCAGCACGATGGGGACGTGATTGAGGCGGGTTAGGCGAATCATATTTCTCTATTCGGCAGAATTCGGCAACGCATTAGATCTGGACGCACTTTTCGCCGGAAGATAGGTGCTCGGGTATATATAGTGGACGGCGGGGCGGGATTGTGGCGGGGGATCGGAGTTTTCTGAGCGAAAACGCTCCCTGGCGCGCTAAAGCGGGCGTGCCTTTAGCACGCCAGGTCGCGGCTCGGGTAAAGGATAACGGGAAATTTCGTAAACGTTGTAAACCTTTTGGGGTAGGGGGAGTTTATGGACTTCAGGAACTATGCACATGCGACTCCTTCTAGCGGGATTGGCGGTGCTGCTGCCGTGCCTTAGCGGGGCCCAGAGTCCGGCCCTGACGCACCGGGCGGCGAGCCGAATCTTAGAACAGGGGACCTGGGGGCCTACACCGGCCGAGGTGCAGCATCTTCAGCAGGCCGGCTTCGATCAGTGGTTTGCGGAACAACTAGCGGCCCCGGTGTCGAGTTATCCGGATCAGCCCTATTACAACTCTGCAGGCAACTCCAATACCAATCTGGCTCCCGTGCAGGTTTTGTTTTTTCAAAATGCACTCTCGGGCCCGGACCAACTGCGGCAGCGCGTGGCGTTCGCGCTGCACGAGATCTGGATGATTTCAGAGCTCGAAATCAACAACGCCCAGGCCTTTCCTCCGATGCTGAGGGTTTTACAGCAGGACGCGTTTGGCAATTACGAGCAGTTGATGAAAGATGTCACGCTCAATGCCGGGATGGGACGGTTCCTGAACATGGTGAACAACGATAAGGGGAATCCGGCGACCGGCACCGTTCCGAATGAGAATTATGGCCGCGAGATTATGCAACTGTTCACGCTGGGGCTTACGAAGTTGAACATGGATGGAAGCCCGGTGCTGGATCAGAACGGCAATGCGGTTCCTACCTACGTGCAAGCGGACGTGAGCGCGTTGTCGCGAGCATTCACGGGTTGGACCTACGGCCCGATGCCTGGTTCCGTCACACGCGGCCATAACCGGCCGTATTATGTGCCGCCCATGGTTGCTGTCGAAACACTGCACGATACGCAAGCGAAGCAGATTCTGGGCGCGAGCTTGCCAGCGGGCCGATCGGCCGAAGAAGACTTGACGGATGCGCTGCATATTTTGTTCATGCAACCGAGCATCGCGCCGTTCGTCTGCCACCAGCTGATTGAACATCTAGTCACGAGCAACCCGAGCCCGGGCTATATACAGCGCGTCGCCGAGAAGTTCGTGGATAACGGAGCGGGCGCGCGCGGGGACCTCAAAGCCGTAATTTATGCGATCCTGACCGATCCGGAAGCGCGCGCGGGAGATACAGAGCCCGACGATTCGGAACCGGCGTTCGGGCACATGCGCGAGCCGGTTCTATTTCTCGTAAACCTGCTGCGCGGTTTGAACGGATCGATTTCGAATACGAGCACTGTGTTCAACACGGCGAGCGGGTTGGGGCAGAATCTGTTTTACGCGCCCAGCGTGTTCAGCTACTTCTCGCCGCAATACCGGACACAGCTTGGGCTGCTTGGGCCGGAATTTCAGATCTACTCGACGCAAACGGCGGCCAATCGCGCGAACACGGTTTACTCCATCGTCTACGGAGGACAGCTTGACGCTGGAACGAAATTCGATATTTCGACTTTCACGCAAGCCGCTTCGAACAATGCAAATTTGATTTCGGCGATCGAGGCCGCCTTCTTCCATGACGACATGTCAGCGAATCTGAAGAATGCGATTGGGCAGGCGCTTGCGCCGTTAACGCTTCCGTCTGATAAGGCGAAGGCGGCGTTGTATGTGGCGCTGACCTCAGGCGAGTTTCAGATTGTGCACTAGCCAGGAGACTATTAATGTTTTCACGACGCGGATTTGTCAAATTAGGCGCGGCCTCGATTGCTTCGATGGCGCTCCGGCGGTTCGGACTGTTACCGGCGCTTGCGCAATCCAGCCCGGCGGATTACCGCGCGCTGGTATGCGTGTTTCTGTTCGGAGGTAACGATTCGAATAACATGGTTGTGCCGGTGGACGACACCAGCTTCCAGCAATATACATCGATTCGCGGAAACCTGGCGCTGAGTAGTTCGGACTTGACGAGCCCGGTGTATGCGGGGAACAATGCGCCCTATGCATTTCACGCTGGGCTGACCGAGGTCGCTTCCCTGTTTTCGAATAAAGAGCTGGCGGTGGTGGCGAATGTGGGAACGCTGGTGCAGCCGACGACGCGAGCCGGTTATCAGAGCCAGAGCACGCCGCTGCCGGTCAATTTGTTTTCGCATTCGGATCAACAGTTGCAGTGGCAAACTTCCATTCCTTCCGGGCACAGCGCAACGGGGTGGGCTGGGCGCGCTGCCGATTTGATGGCATCGCAGAACGCCTCCACGTTCCCAACATTCTTGTCGGTAGCCGGCAACAGCCTGCTGGGAGAAGGAACGAACACACAACCGATTGCGCTGGCGCCGGGACAATCGCTCGACTTAAAAGGATTTACTACGAGCGCGGCCTCTCAGGCGCGACGTGAAGCACTCGAAAATCTGTTAACGCTGGATACCGGGGTCAAGCTGGCGCAGGCATCGAACAGCGTGATGTCGAACAGTATTGCGGATGCACAGGCGCTGGACAATGCGCTCAGCAAGACATCGCTCCAGACCACGTTTCCGAAAACCAGCCTGGGAGCGCAATTACAGCAGATCGCACAAATCATCCAGGCGCGCGACGGGCTTGGAATGCGGCGCCAGATCTTTTTTGCTTCGCTGGGCGGATTCGACACCCACAGCGGCGAACTCAATACGCTCCGGATGCTGTATCCGCAATTGAGCCAGGCGCTCGCAGCGTTCCAAGACGCCCTGGCCGAGTTGGGCGTGCAGAACCAAGTAACGACGTTTACGGAGTCCGATTTCAGCCGTACGTTTCAGCCAACCAGCAGCGATGGAAGCGATCATGCGTGGGGAAGCCATCATCTCGTGATGGGAGGCGCCGTGAGAGGCCGCAACATTTACGGCCAGTTTCCAGAATTCGCGCTGGGCGGGCCGGACGATGCCGATGTTCGCGGGCGTTGGATTCCTACGACGGCGATCGATCAGTACGGGGCTACGCTCTGCTCGTGGTTCGGCGTGCAGGACTCGGATCTGGTGAAAGTATTCCCGAATTTTCCAAACTTCGGTTCGGCGAAGTTGGGGTTTGTGTAGGGTGCTAACTAACCGCTCCCTCGCGGTCGCGGCTCTGTTACTGGCGCGGGTTGGGAGTGGCCGAAGAGTCGCTGGAAGAACTGCTTCCAATGCCATTTCCGCTCCTGACATTCCGGCGCGGGAGCAAAGCCGAGACTTTTATCGCTGCGCTCCACAGCGAGCGATTGCAGCTCCGCGCCTTGCGCGGTGACGTTCACCGTCAGGAATGTACGGCAACTGTCAGTGGAGGCAATCTTCCAAGGCGAGGTTGCTTTGCTGGCGGGACCCCAGTCGTCGAGAAAGCGATGGAAATCGTAGTTCGGACAGGGATGCGCGCTGGTGCAGCCCCAATCCCGGTAGGCGGCCTGATAGTTGTGAGAATTCACGTCGGACAAAAAGTGCTTCACCACCTGCTTTTCGGGGTAGTTGTGGAAGATCAAGTAGATGATCCAGATCAGGATCGCGATACCGATGCAAGTGAAGATGATGATTTTGATGACGCGATTCCGGCGCTCTTCACCGGCCCCGTACTGTTGCAGATAGGTGCCCATGCCCTCCCTTTCCAGACTTTCTAGGGCGCCGGGTAAGCCTTGTCATAGGCGGCGGTCGCCTCGGCGGTGATGTCGAGCGCGGGTTTGAAGTAGATCGTATTTGTGATGTCGATGACCACGTCGATCCCCTGCGCTTCTGCAATTTTCTTCACCACCTCTGTCATTTGACGCCCGGCGCGGCCTAAAATATCCTGGCGGTCGTTATTTACGTCGGTTTGCAGGTCCTCATTCATCCGCTGTAGTTGTTTTTGCTTATCGGTGCCGTCCTGGCGCAGTTGGGCCTCGCGGTCGGGGGGTAGGTTGGGCGTATTCAATTGCTGCTGGATACTTTGTAACTCCCGCTGCAGACTTTCGATCGCCTGCTGACGGGGCTTGTACTTGGCTTCGAGCGTGGCCTGCGCTTTCTTGATCTCCTGCGTGTCGGCTACCGCCTTTTGCGCATTGATGATGGCGACTTTCGCGGGCTGGAAGGATTGGGCTGGCGCGGATGCTTGCGCCGGCTGGGGATGCGTTTGCGCCCGCAGAGCCGCTGGGAGTGTCACAAAAGCAGCAAGGAGCAAAGCGCTCCGGACCTTCAAAAACATTATCTTTTTCGGACTCCTGAATGAATTTTGGACGGGATGCCGATAAACAGGCTAACATGTGGGACCCCTCGCTTACGCGCGCGGTTTTGAAATACGGCCGTGCGCGCCGATCGTGAGCACGCGGCCGCGCCACTGGACGCCCCGTCCAGCGTAAGACGCAAGCCAGACGGCAAACGAGTACAGATCCCAGGCGGGCGCGAGCCAGGAAAGGACTGCCATCCAGGGGCTGCGGAGGACCAGGCCGCCTGAGATGATAGCGGAGGTAGTTCTGATCCCGACCAGAAGCAGAGCGATGCGCCGCTTTCCGCAGAGAGCCGCCACAAGCGCCCACAGGCCCGCGTGGGCGATGGGAAGGCCGAGATAGGCGGGGCCCTTAGACAGACGGATAGTGCGGGCCCAACGGAGTTGGTGGCGCCAGACTCCGACCCAGGTGGCTCCGGCGAGCGATGTCTCGACTACATAGGTGGAGAGGACGGCGCGCTTGCCGAGCCCGGTGATGCGCTTGGCCAATTGGTAATCGTCGGCGATGTAATCGGCCAGCGCGGCGAAACCGCCTGCTTGCTGGAGGTCGGCGGCGCGAAAGGCCAGGGTGGAGCCGAGGCCGAATTCGCGCACGCCGATTAGTTGCGCGACGAGCGTGCTCGGCATGAAGTCTGTCGCGATTCCCAAAGCTTCCCAGGCGGCGGGCAGATTGTGCGGCTTCACGCGATAGAGGCAGGTGACCACGCCATTTTCCGGATCAGCGAGCGGGGCGGCCACTTTGGAGAGATAGTGGGGGTCGACTTTGATGTCGCTGTCGTTGACGAACCAGACGGGGTGGCGAGCGTGCTTCGCGAGATGCATCAAGACGCCGACTTTGCCGTTGGGCGCGGGATGAGTGCCGACGATGAGCCGGATGGGGGCATGGGGAAATTGTTGTTGGAGGCGCTGGACTTCGTGAGCGGCGGGATCTTGCGCATCGGCTACGCCGAAGAGGATTTCGAATTCGGGGTAGTTTTGCTGGATTTGGGAGACGAAGGCTTCGTGAGTATTAGGATCGAGGCCGCAAAGGGGTTTCAGGACGGAGATAGCGTCGACATGAGTGCGTGCGCCACGTTTGCGGAAATGGCGGAGGGCGGCGAAGATGGCGAGGCACTGATAAAAGAGGGGGGCTAAGAAAGGAATCATCAACGGGCGAGGAGCAGGACGCCGCCGAGAACGAGCATGGCTCCTGCAGCGCGGCGCTTCCCCACGGCTTCTTTCAAAACGAAGCGGGCGAGGATCGTTTCGAGAACGAACGTGGCGGCAGAAGCCGGAACGGCGAAACTCAGCGGCGAGATCTGCACGAGCGCCATGAACGCGAAGAAGGAAGCGGCCATGCAGACGATGGAGAAAAACAGATAGCGCCGGCTGACAATCATACGGAGCAAACGCGCGAGTCCGCGGGCATTCACGCGCTGTTCGCCGCTGCGCTTCATTTCATAGCTCTGCAGCAGATCGCCGAGGACGGTTGCGATCACGATGATGCTGAGGAGGAGCCACTTCATGGGATGCCGCTCCCTTGCGGTCGCGGTTCTGTTGAGCTCACTACGCTCATGCCGAGGAAGATGAGCAGAACACCCAGCCAGTGCGCTTTGGTGATGGTTTCGTTCAGGAACACCTTGCCCAACACGGCCGCCAGTACGTAGCCGAGTCCGGTGAGCGGCAGCACGAAGCTCAAATCGGCCCAGCTCAAAAGAGCGATGCGCGTCAGCATCCAGAGAATGAGCAGGCCCACCCCTAAAGCCACAAAGGGATGCAGCATGGCGCGCGTGCAGTTCACCGGGTTGAGACCGACGGTCTCGGGCAGATGACGCATGCCCCAGGCAAGCGACAGATTCCCGGTGGCATTAAAAAAAACGACGATCAAAACCAGCCAAAGGGTTTTGATCTTCATGGCTCAGTCTCCAGCACTCAGGACCGCGGAACGCTCCTTCTCAGATTTCTGGCTTTTGACAAACTGCTTGCGCTTCGAGCGAAGCGCCAGATACTCGCGCGCTTCCTTATACAGGCGGCGCCGCTCGTCACCGTTGAACAGGGCTTTACCGATAAGCCGGGTAACCACTCTGGGCCGGAAATAGAACTCGCCGTAGAAGCGCTCAACCCAATCGACCAGTTCAGCGCGGTCGAGACCCGGGTATTGATAATTCGGAAGCTGGTGTCCGGCTTCGTCGGTCATCACTTCGTCAATCGTGATCAGACCGTTCTTCTTGACGTGATCGTAGAACTCGGTGCCGGGGAACGGATGCCCGATGGACACCTGAATGGTCTCGACGTCGAGTTCCTTGGCGAAATCGATGCTCTTGCGGATGGTCTCGCGGGTCTCGCCCGGCAGCCCGACAATGAAGTCGCCGTGGATGACCAAGCCGAGCTTTTTGCAGTTTGCGGTAAAGCGGCGCGCCATGTCGATGGTTGCGCCTTTCTTGATGTTCTTCAGAATCTGCTGGTCGCCGGATTCATAACCAACGATCAAAAGCCTGCAGCCGGCTTCTTTCATGGCCTTCAGCGTGTCGTAGTCGGTGGTGACACGCGAAGTGCAGCTCCAGGTGAAGTTCAGTTTCTTCAGCTTGGAGCAGAGTTCGATGGTGCGCGCCTTCTGGTAGTTGAACGTGTCGTCGTCGAAGAAGATTTCTTTGAGGCCCGGGAAGTTTTCGAGCGCCCAGCGGCATTCGTTCACGATGTCATCGGAAGAGCGGAGACGCCACCGGTGGCCGGAGTGGGTCTGGGGCCAAAGACAGAATGTGCATTGGGCCGGACAGCCGCGAGTCGTATAGAAGGCGATATACGGGTTCAGCAGAAAGGGAACGTTGTAGCGGCGGAAATCGAGATCGCGTTTGTAAACCTTGGTGACCCAGGGAAGCGCATTTAGGTCTTCAATGGGCGGCGCTTCGGGATTGTGCTGGAACCCGCCATCCTTGCGGAAGACGACGCTGGGAATCTCTTCGAGCGGCTTGCCGAGGGCGAAATCGCGAATCGGGTAATCGAATTCACGCTTGACGACAAAATCGATGGCGCTCGAGGCGCGCAGACTCTTTTCGGGCTCGATGGTGACGGGCGGGCCGACGAAGGCGATCTTCAACTTGGGGTTGACATCCTTCATCATCTCGGCGATCTTCACGTCCACTTGAAACCCGGGTGTGGAGGTAAAGAGTACGAGAAGCTCGAAATCGGACGCCATGGCGACCGTTTGATCGATGGAAATCTTGTGGGGCGGAGCATCCACGACTTTGCTGTCGGGGATCATTCCGGCGGGGTAGCAGAGCCACACCGGGTACCAATAGGATTCGATCTCCCGCGCAGCCGGCCAGCGGGAACCCGCGCCGCCATCAAAGCCCTCGAAAGAAGGGGGATTCAGAAAAAGTGTTCTCATGGACTCCCTACAGGCTTAACTTCTAGCTTAATTGCCTGATTCGAAATGCTCAAAGAGCAGGCCACTCGCGGGGCATCCGCCTCAGTTAATGGGCGAATACCGGAGTTGAGCGGCATCTATTCAGTATCAGTTAGCCGACAGCGCGGGCGTAGACGGAACGGCCGACATGTCTGTAGACTCTGCAGCGGGACTGGTTTCGTCGCTTCGGGTATCCGCGGAAAAGTTCGAATAGCTAACGTTGAGCTCCACTTTGCCGACCAGCCGGGTCTGAATGACGCTATTCATGCTCTGGGGAACGGGAACGCCGTTTCGAATCGCATAGTTGCGTTCGAAATCGACCTTTTTGAAGAAGATGCTCGGGTTTTTGACAAGGCGGCCCTTTTCATAGACGGGGAGATACGTACGAGCGTCCAGCCAGAGTTCGCCCTTGAACAGGCCGACACGCTTCTTGTGCGGGGAGAGGTGAAAAACATAGACATCCTCGCCGCCATTCACGGCGCGTTCGCCCTTGTACTTGAATTTGTAATTGGCGGGAAGCACGGCGAGTTTCCGGTCGCCCTGGCCCTGCTGCTCGGCCTGGAGATAACGGGCAATGACTTCTTTCTTGACGGTGTTGTTGCCCTGAAATCCGAGCACCCGATAGGTCACCTTTCCGACTTTGGAAATATTGCGGAGCGCGTACAAGCGGCCATGCTGCTTCAGCCGGGGAACGGAGGCGTCAATCTGGACTTCCATGGAACCGCCGCGAAGCATATCCTGGTGCGCCTGAGCGGCCTGGACATACTGATCGATGATGGAGGACGATACCGCCGTATCTTCGCCTGTTTCCGAAAAAGCGGCGGCGGGCAAAAAGAGCAGAATGGCGGAAAGTAGAAGAAGATGTGTTCTCAAACGAATGCGAGTCACGCGCGGCGGCTCTGGGGAATGCGCACAACGATCACGGTCTGGAGGCGCCGCCCAAAGAGCATAGGCATCCCTTTCTGTCTGGCGGCACGTGATCCGTGCTCTGTGCGCTCTCCTGGTTTGGCGGTAGGCGCGGTCCGAGCCGATAAAGCAGCTTATCAGACCGGATAAACCTTTCATTTTGTTTAATCTCCCGTGGGTTCCTTCCCTTAGATGAAGGCAAGGGGTGAAGGGGTTGCAGCCATCTTACCCCAAAGGGGTAGGCGGTGGGAAGGCTGAAAGATCAGGAATCCGTAAAGTTCCGGGCGCGCCGCAGCGGGGTATTCGTGTCGGCAAAAATTACCCGCACCTGCGCTTCGGCGAGATCTCCGCTTAAAATAATGGAGAACCCATGGGGCTGACCACCATACAAGACATCGAACACGCCATCGATGCTCTCACACCCGAGCAGCGGGAAGAACTGTACCTGTGGCTTGAGGAGCATTATTTACAGCCGAGCGACATTCGGCTTAAAGCCGCCATTGACGCGGGACGCTTTGATGACCAGATTGCGCGCGCCATCGCCGACCACAAAGCCGGAAGAACCGAACCCCTCTAGCGCCAGATCCCTTCGATGCACCGCGCCAATGCGGACTTTTGGAAAGAGTACCGGGCTTTACCCGCCGACATTCGCGACCGCGCAGATAAGCAATTCGCGCTGCTTAAAACCAACTCGCGTCATCCTTCCCTGCAATTTAAGAAGCTAACCGAGCGCGGCGGTGAGGAACTTTGGTCCGCGCGGGTGACGCTCAAATATCGCGCCGTCGCGGTGAAACTCGATGATGACTATATCTGGTTCTGGATTGGTGAACACGACATTTACGGAGCCATGATTTAGGCTCAGTCGCAAATTGGGTGGGTTTCGCCGCCCGTCCCCTAGCTGGTAACGTAGATTTTCGCAAACGATTCCCCCCGATACGGGAAAATCGTCTCAATGAGCAAAGCTATCGAAAACCTGCAAGCTGCCCAACACCGAGCAATGGCAATCCGCCCGAAGGTTGGCGGCTTTCCCTACCTAGCCGAAGCCCTGCGGCAGGCGGGCGTGACCCGCAACCTCTGGTTCTTGCCCGCGTGCCAAAGCATATTTCTGACCAACCACGGGCCGGTCGTGATGCAAGGAGCGCCACTTCTGTCCGGCACTGCGGACGTGCCACCGTTTGACCGGGACGCGCTTATCAAGGCTCTACGAACCGATCAGGCCGGAGAGAGCACGTTTCCCGAGTTTCTCGCGGCTTCCTGGCATGCCGGGGTTGTACGCTACGACGTCGATTTCGCGGCCCGTACGGTCGCCTACTATGGGTGTAACGGGGAGCAGTACGTCGAAAGCTATCCTGCCGTCGAACTGACCTAGAGTGATGTATGGAAGATCCTCTCTCAGTGGCAAGAAAAGTGTCCGATTAGCCTTCGGATTTCGCCGACGCCGCGTGAGCAAAAAATCTATCAAAAGCGACTTGGACCGGCTTGACCGGATGAAGGATATCGACTATTCGGATATCCCGGCGCTCGACAACTCGTTTTTCGCCAAGCCGATCATAGACTGGCCGCCCACGAAACAGCAAGTCACCGTCCGCCTTCCTACGGATGTTCTGGATTGGCTGAAGGCTTACGGCAAAGGCTAGCAGACCCGCACTAACCCGAATTTTTCGCGCAGTGATGGAAAGTCAGCCCCCGCGCTCGAGAACGCCGAAGAAAAACACGCGATCACGCGACGAATCTTGGCGCGCATGAAGTTTTTACCGTCAGTTATAAGGGCTGGGCCGGACTTAAGAACGGCGAACTTTTGCGGACAGCCGAAAACGAAGGCATCGAAGTCTTTTTAACCGGCGACCAGACGCTGACCTACGAGCAAAATCTTACCGGGCGCACCATTGCGATCGTGGCCTTGTCCTCTGTTGAGTGGGGCATCCTCAGGCATTACCTGCCGTTGATCGTCGCCGCGATTGACAACGCCCTGCCTGGCAGTTTTCAGATGATCGATTGCGGTACATTCACCGCAAAAAGTAAGCTGGCGCAATTCTCGCAAGGGGTAAGCTTTGCAACGTCGTAGGGGGAGAAGGTGAAAATAGCCCGAGCAGCGCCGTAATCTCCATGGCGCGGCTGCGGCAACGAACAGCGATACAATCTTTTGACTAGGCGCGCTCGCTACTCGTAACGGGCCAACCGCTGGAGTGTTCTTTCAATACAGAGGTGAGGATGCCGAAGATCGGAATCATTTACGGGATGGAGAACACGTTTCCAGCGGCGCTGGTGGAGGAGATCAATAGCAAAAAGGTCCCCGGCGTGACGGCCGAGCACATCCGGATCGGAGGCGTGCGGATGACTGAGCCGAGCGGCTACCGCGTGATCGTCGACCGGATTTCGCATGACATTCCCTTTTACCGGACGTATCTAAAGAACTCGGTGCTGACCGGCACGACGGTAATCAACAACCCGTTCTGGTGGAGCGCCGATGACAAGTTCTTCAATTACGGGCTGGCGAGCCAGCTCGGCATTGCGGTTCCCAATACGGTCGTTCTGCCGCACAAAGAGCACCCGCCGGGAACATCGGTGCAATCGATGCGCAATCTGATGTTTCCGCTGAATTGGGGCGAGATTTTCGACTACGTTCAGTTTCCGGCCTTTCTGAAATCGCTAAGCGGCGGTTGGAGCCACGTCCACGTATACAAAGTGAACTCTCGGGAAGAGTTCTTCCATGCTTACGACCAGACGGGGAGCCAATGCATGATTTTGCAATCCGCCGTCGAGTACGACGAATATTTCCGTTGCTATGTGGTGGGCCAGGAGCGCGTGCGGGTAATGAAATACGATCCGAGCCGGCCTCAGCATCTGCGCTATATGAAAGAGGAATCGGCGAACGTATGCGAGCTTTGCGATCGTCTGGTGCGGGATTGCCTGACGCTGTGCCGGGCGCTCGGCTATGACTTCAATATGGTCGAGTTTGCGCTTCAGAACGGGACTCCCTATGCGATCGATTTCCTGAATCCCGCGCCGGATGCGGATGTCCATTCGGTGGGACAGGCGAACTTCGATTGGGTGGTGGAGAATGTGGCTCAGCTCGCAATTGAGAGAGCGCTCAGCGAAGAAGAGCCCCGAAGGCAGTTCCACTGGAGCCAATTTCTGAGCGGAACGCCGCAGAAAGCTCACGCGGCCAAGATTGGCGGCCGCACCCTGAAAAGCTGACCCCATATTCAAGGAGACGAACAGATGCCAACCGATCCACGAGCGGGCAAACCCGCCGATCCCACGCTGCTAGTGAACATTCCGCGGCTGATTGCGAGTTATTACACGCTGAAGCCCGATCCGGCAGTAAAGACGCAGCGAGTGGCGTTCGGAACGTCCGGACACCGCGGGTCGTCGCTTTCCGCCAGTTTTAATGAGCATCACATTCTGGCCATTACGCAAGCGATTTGCAAATATCGCAAGGAACAGGGCACGGATGGGCCGTTGTTCCTGGGCATGGATACGCATGCGCTCTCCGAGCCGGCGTTCATGACAGCGCTGGAAGTTCTGGCCGCCAACGGCGTGGACGCCATGATCGATCAACAGGGCGGGTATACTCCGACTCCCGCTCTTTCGCACGCGATTCTCACGTATAACCGCGGCCGCAACTCGGGGCTGGCGGATGGAATTGTGATCACACCGTCGCACAATCCGCCGGAGGATGGGGGGTTCAAGTACAATCCGCCCTCCGGCGGTCCGGCCGATACCAGCGCGACGAAGTGGATCGAAGAGCACGCGAACGGCCTGATCGCCACGGGATTAAAGGACGTGCGGAGGATGGGATTCGAGCGGGCGCTGCGGGCGGACACGACACATCGCTACGACTACGTTTCGAAGTACGTGGACGATCTGGATTCCGTGATCGATTTGGAGGCAATCGCGGGAGCCGGACTGAATCTGGGTGTGGACCCGCTGGGCGGCGCCGGAGTCGCATACTGGCCGCGGATCGGCGAGCGGCACGGGCTGAAACTGACGGTGGTGAATACGGACGTCGACCCCACGTTCCGGTTCATGACGGTGGATTGGGACGGCAAGATTCGCATGGATTGCTCGTCTCCGTACGCCATGGCGAGCTTGATTGCGCTGAAAGACAAGTTCGATGTGGCGTTTGCGTGCGATACAGATCATGACCGGCACGGCATTGTGACGCGCAGCACGGGGCTGCTCAATCCGAATCATTATCTGGCGGTTGCAATCGATTACCTGTTTCGTAACCGGCCGGGTTGGAGAGCCGAAGCGGGTGTAGGCAAAACCCTGGTGAGCAGCACGATGATCGATCGAGTGGCTGCAAGTTTGGGGCGGCGGCTGGTGGAGGTGCCGGTTGGGTTCAAGTGGTTCGTGGACGGACTACTGGATGGGTCGCTCGGGTTTGGCGGAGAAGAGAGCGCGGGCGCGTCCTTCCTGCGGCAGGACGGAACGGCATGGAGCACGGACAAGGACGGGCTGATTCTGGGGCTGCTTTCGGCTGAGATCACGGCCAGATCGGGAAAAGATCCAGGCGAGCGATATCGCGAATTGACAGAGCAGTTCGGGAATCCGGTGTATGAGCGGATCGATGCGCCGGCCTCTCCGGAAGAGAAGGCGATTCTGCAGAAGCTATCGCCCGAGCAGGTTTCCGACAAAGAGCTGGCGGGCGAGAAGATCGAAGCGATGCTGACGAAGGCTCCGGGGAACGGCGCAGCGATTGGCGGGCTCAAGGTGGTGACGCGGAATGGATGGTTCGCCGCGCGGCCTTCGGGCACCGAGAATGTTTACAAGATCTATGCCGAGAGCTTTTTGGGCGAGGAGCATCTAAGGCGAATTCAGCAGGAAGCGCGAAAGCTGATTTCGAAGACGTTTCAGGGAGCGGCGGCGCGGGCCTAGAGAGCAGTTTGGGCGAGCCAGATGAGATGGCCTCGGCTCCGAACGCCGGAGTGGATACTCGCCGGTTTTTTTGCCTACATTGCGATCATCTCGCCGTGGTTCCGCGACCGGCCGCATCTGAAGTTTCAACCGGTTCTCCTGTTTCTATTCGTTTTTGTCGCGTTCCATGCCATCGCGGCGCTGGAACGAGGACGTCTCGCACAAGTTGTCAGCGTCGCGCGCGACTGGCTGCCGATCGGTTTCACGCTGCTGGCCTTCAAAGAAATGGAATTGTTCCTGCCCCGGCGCTTCGATGGAAGGCTGGAAGCGACGTGGGTGCGGTGGGACCATCTGATTCTGATCGAATGGCATCTCCGCGCCACCATCGAGAGCCTGGGTAAGGTCATCCCGTTTTATCTCGAACTCTGCTATGTCTTCGTTTACGCGACCGCGGTATATTGTCTGCTCGTGCTGTACAGGCGCAAGCGGCGAAGCGAGATCGATCGCTTTCTCACCGTTTACTTAACGGGCACGCTGCTTGCTTACGCGCTCTTTCCGTACTTCCCCTCCCAGCCGCCCCGCCTCTTGTTCCCGAGCATGGACATGCCCACGGTAAGCACCTGGGCGCGAACGCTCAATCTGTACATTTTGCGGAAAGCGACGATTCACTCCGGCGTGTTTCCGAGCGCGCACGTCTCTTCGGTGTTTTCGGCAGCATGGGGCATGTTCCTCGTGCTGCCGCGGCGAAAGATTTATGGATGGGCCTTGGTTTTCTACGCGGTCAGCGTGTCCATTGCCACGATTTACGGGCGGTATCATTACGCAGCCGATGTGTTCGCGGGGTTCGGGGTGAGTTTGGTTGCGGGGGCATTGTGTTTCATATTTCGCCGGATCACCATTCAGTAAAATCGGCCTAACTATGTCCAGGCTTGTCGTAAGCATCGCGATTTCTGTGCTGTTGGTTGGAATTTCCCTAGCGCAAACGTCGACGGGGGAAATCGATGTAACGGTTGTCGATAGCTCCGGCGCGGTTGTCCCTAACGCAACGGTGATCGTCACAGGGGCCCAGACCGGCAACGTTGTGCGCACGCTCAAGACCGACAATGCGGGCATAGCGGCGGCCCCGCTGCTGCCGCCAGCCACTTACAATCTCGACGTTGAGGCCAATGGATTTGAGCGGCTCGCGCGAAACGGAATTAATCTCAACGTGGGTGCTACAGTCAGCCTGAAGCTCCAACTCCAAACCGGCGGTGTCACGGAGACAGTTACAGTGGTGGGCCAGACGCCGCTCTTGCAGGAAAAATCGGCCGTCTTAGCCGAAACGTTCAATCAGACGGCGATCCGGCAACTGCCCATTTCCGGGCGGAGTTACCTGGAGCTTGGAAACCTGGTGGCCGGAGCAGTCCCGTCGAGCGGAAGCCGGGACAACACGTTCTCGATTTACGGCAACTCGGGAATCCAAAACGCGTTTCTGCTGGACGGAGCGCGAAATCAGTCCTATATCCGGGGGCTGGACACAGGAGTGAGCGGCGGCAACCCGGTGCTTGCCTCACGCGACGCATACCGTCCACCGCTCGATGCGCTGCAAGAAATGAGTGTGCAGACCAGCAATTTTTCGGCCGAGTACGGCGCTTCGGCCGGGGCCGTCATCATGGCGGTGACGAAGAGCGGGACCAACGAGCTACACGGCTCCGCCTATGACTTTCTTCGGAACCGGGTTCTGGACGCGAAGGATTTTTTTGCCGGGCCCGGCCCCAAGCCGCAGCTTGTGCAAAACCAGTTTGGCGGCTCGCTCGGAGGTCCCATCGTCAAAAATCATGCCTGGATCTTTGGCGCTTACGAAGGAACGGGAGTGGCGCAGGCGAACACCTACACTTCGACGGTCCCCACAGCAACCCAACGGGACGGAAATTTTGGAAGTACGCGCATCTACGATCCATTCAGCACGGTGTGCAATGCCGCGGAGACGTCATGTACGCGCGCCCTGTTTCCCGGAAATACGATTCCGGCAAGCCGATTGAATTCCATAGGGCAGTCCATTGTGGGGCGATATCCGCTTCCGAATCAACCGGGCACTGCCAATAATTTCGTCAACAACGCGCCGCAGGATTATTTCAATAACAATGCGGTGTTTCGCGGCGATGTGCAGGTGACCACGAAGGCCAGCATGTTCGCCCGCATGGCGATGACCCGCTATCACATTCTGGGCGACCCTGCGCTTCCGCCGCCTGCCCAGACGCCGGTACAGCGCAACGTCGATTCCTGGGGCGTCGGGTATGGATTCACCTACACGTTCAGTCCGACCTGGGTCAATGAGTTCCGGTTGAATTGGACCAGGATTGCGATCGATCAGGACGCTACGCTCGCGCGCGATGAAATTATTCCGGGAATGCTCGATCCACAAATCAAGAGCAGCATTCCGACGTTCAACTTATCGGGCTACGCAACGATTGGCGCCCAGACGCCAGGACTGACGAACGATCCTTTGTCGAAGAGCTCCGGCACCTGGGACATCGCGGACAATGCGACCAAATCCTGGGGACGGCACACGCTGAAATTCGGCGCGGAATTTATGCTGATCCGGCCGACGACGTTCTCCGCGCTTAGCGGGCGCGGCAGTATGACGTTTAATGGAGTGTTCACACAGAATCCGCAGGCACGCTCCGGCACGGGCAGTTCCGTAGCTGATGCATTATTGGGCGTTGCGAACAACCTGACCACCAGCACGGTCGGGCAGGCGGTGGAGAGAGGCAGATATCTGGGCACATATCTGCAGGATGATTGGACGGTGACTTCCAATCTCACGCTCAACCTGGGCGTGCGGTACGAGCTGTTCTGGCCGTATTACACAGATCCGAACCGGATGGCCAATTTTATTCTCGATCCGAGTAGCTCCTATTTTGGGCAGATGGTGATTGCCGGCAATCCGGCATTTCCCCGGTCTTTAGAAACGATGGACAAGAATAACGTGGCGCCGCGCGTCGGGCTGGCCTATCATGTCCCCGGTGTGAACGATCTGGTTGTGCGGGCTTCCTACGGTATTTTCTACGCGCAAGACAACGGCTGGGGCGTCAGCTCGCGCATGACGAACAATCCGCCCTTCTGGGGCTACGGTGGCGCCAGCATTACCAGCGATCAGCTACTCCCCACGACTGGCTTTGTTCTCGGCCCGAACGCAACAGCGCCGCGCCTGCCGCCCATCACTCCCTCGCAATTCGTTCTGAATCCGCTCGCGACTTCCACGCTCACCAGTTGGCCGCTGCGCTACACGACTCCGTATGTGCAGGAGTGGAATTTAAGCATTCAAAAGCAACTGCCGTGGGGCTTGCTTTGGGAAACCGACTACGTGGGGAACATCGGCGTGAAACTGTGGGGACGGAGCCAGGGTAATCAACCGCTGACGAACGGGCCGGGCTCGCCCAATAACCGCCGCCCTCTGGCGCAATACACACATGCGCCTATCAATGCCTTCGGACCGTGGAACCGAAGCCACTACGAAGGTATGTCCACGAGTCTTAAAAAGCGGTTCAGCAATGGCTTGCAGTTCGCGAGCGCATTTACGTACGGCAAGGCCATGGATCTGTTCAATCAAAGCATTGACGTATGCGACGGCTGCAATGAAGGGATTCAAAACAGCTACAATCTCGATTCCCTAATGGGCCCCGCGGATCAGGACGTTCGTTTCCGCTATACTTTCGCGGGAACCTGGAGCTTGCCGCTGGGAAAAGGCCACCGCTTCGCATCGAACGGCTGGAGCGCGGGACTGCTGGGCTCCTGGCAGTTCAACGCCGTCTACACCGCACAGTCTGGATTTCCCTTTACTCCCGTGTTGAATTTCGATAATGCCAACGCGGGGACCACTTCCTGGCCGAACCGGGTCTGTAATGGCACTCTGTCGAACCCGACTTTGACCGCTTGGTTCGATACCAATTGCTTTGTGGTCCCTCCTGCATACCAATTTGGCAACTCCGGCCGTAATGTTCTGCGGGGCCCAGGGATTAGTAATCTCGATTTTGGTCTGCATCGGTCATTTCCGATTGGCGAAAGATTCCGTGTAGAATTCCGCGCCGAGGCGTTCAATGCGTTCAACCATCCGCAATTCGGCCAACCCGGGAATACGATTGGCAATCCGGGAGTGGCCAAGATCAGCAGTACATCCATTCCGAACCGGGAGATTCAACTGGCGCTGAGGCTGGCGTTTTGATGATGTCCACGGAAGAAATCAATCGCCGCACTTTCGCGAAAAGCGTGGCGGGCAGTCTGGCCGTTACCTCTTCATCCGGACAAACGGCGCCGCCAAGGATACGTCCACCGAACGTGATCCTCATGATTTGCGATGACCTTGGCTCCGGCGATCTGCATTGCTACGGGTCATCGTTGAAGACTCCGAATTTAGACCGGATGGCCAGCGAAGGCGTCCGCTTTACGCGCTTCAATACCGCCCATCCTATCTGCTCCGCTTCGCGCGCTGCGTTGCTGACGGGAAGATATGCCTGCCGGAGTCATACCGAAGGAGCTTACGGCCCAAGCTCGCCGGTGGGGATGGATCTGGATGAAAAGACCCTCGCGGACATTTTGAAGCCGGCTGGCTACAAATCGATGTGCATCGGCAAATGGCATTTGGGGTATCCGCCTCCCTATCTGCCAACCAACCGCGGTTTCGATTCGTACCTGGGCGTCCCCTGGAGCGTGGACATGAATCCTCTGCCGCTCCTAAAAGACACTGCCGTCCTCGAAGAGAACGCCGACCGGGTACTGTTGACGCCACGCTACACCGAAGAAGCCGTAAAATTCATCGACTCCGCCAAAGCCGGGCCGTTCCTTCTCTATCTCGCGTATTCGTACCCGCACGACCCCCCGCGCGCATCTCCGCGCTTCCGCGGCCATTCCAAGCTCGGCAACCAGGCGGATGCTATCGAAGAAATCGATTGGAGTGTTGGAGAAATATTAGAGGCGGTCCGGCGCAACGGTCTGGACCGCGACACGATTTTCCTCTTCACCAGCGATCACGGGCCCTGGTTTCAGGGAAGTCCCGGGCCGCTTCGCGGACGGAAAGCAACTACTTTCGAAGGCGGAGAGCGGGTTCCCTTCCTTGCGCGCTGGAGCGGTACGATTCCGCCCGCCAGGACGATTGACGAATGGGGTTCGAACCTCGATGTCGTTCCCACGATTGCGTCCCTTTGCGGAGCACAGCTTCCGGCAAAGCATTACGATGGCGTCGACATTTCCAAGCTGCTGAGAGGAGAGACTACGAGCGTGAATCGAGGCACCATGCTCTATTTCGCAGTGTCTCCTCACCAGGAGCAACTGGAGTGCGCCCGGAAAGGTAACTGGAAGCTGCGTATAGCCCAAGGGACCGGTGAGATTTACATAAACGACTGGCTGGGCGGATCGTGTGGGCCGAAGAAGCGTTTTCTGTTACCGCGTCCTGAGCTCTACAACCTGGAATTGGACCCCAACGAAAGCTATGATGCCGCAATCGACCACCCCGGCACGGTGAAAGAAATTCAACAGGACATCGAAGGCTGATTCCAACCTTTCCCGAGAACGTCGTAAAAGCTTATGCGGCATTGAAAGCGAACCCGGGCAGTCCCTTTACGCCTCCCGGCGCCGCGACGCGCCCGGATAATGTTACCCCGCCTGATTGGATCTGGATCCCTAAATCGCGGCGGAAAAGCGGGTAAATCAGGCGAGGGAAATTTGTTAGTACCGCGTGCTTCACGCTGAAAGCAGATCGTCCTATGATTACTTTTTGCGTACACACGCCGACAGATGCTCGAAGCACAACGGCAGGGCATCGAGGGGCCCTGGAGCAGGCAGGCGGGAGTCTATCGGCCCGGCGCGATATCGTGCCGTGTTTGCGCTTTCCGAGCGTCTGGATGTCCCGGTTAGGTCAACACCGGTAGCGCCTTCCTCGCCTCCCGGTCCGGGTCATTCTTCGCTTCGGAGGCATCGTCCAGGACCATCGTTTCCCCTCGCTCAGACGAGTACTTCGGCCAGTGAGGAAGGCCGCCTCCATTGGGGTTGCCCGTCTTCATAAACTGCAACAGCGCGCCCGCCATCTTGGCCGACAGCGCTCTCGGCCGCGCGCCGCCGCCGGTGTGAGTCAGCATCAAGTCTGTGTTGTAGAACCAGAAACAAATGTCGAGAGTGTGGAACGCGCCCATGTGGCCATCGAATAAAGGAGGCTGCCAGGTAAACCAATCGACAAACACCGGCGCGGGCTGTTTCGATTTTGCATCCGCCAAGGCTACCACGCTTTGCCGGTTGCTGCTCACCAGCGACCAGATCTCCACCGGTTTGCGTCCCGGGAACGCCCTTGCGTAGGCTTCCACCACATCCTTCGCTTTGTCTCCCAGGCCCGGGCCGAAACCGGCTCTGTCTCTCACTCGTTCGATCGCCTGCTCCAGCGTCATCGATTGCATCGACCAATCGCCCATACTCGGGGCTTGTTCGTTCTCAACCGAACTGATAATCATCGGCACTCCGGCTGCAGTTGGCGCAGCAACCGGGTCGTACGGATGCTGCGGCAAAATCTTGCCATCCACCACCGGCACGAATCCGCGCGTCAATCCTCCGCCGCGACCCGCGTTCCTGGCCATTCCCTGCTGCGCTCGCATGGCAATGGCATAGAACTCCTTCCACGGCAGCGTCTGCAATTTCGCCAACTCATCCGCTGTCAATCCTGCTTCCTTGACCACTGCGGCCCCCAGGTTCTCCGAATAGGCTTTGTCGCCGGCCTTCCGCATGGCCCCGCTGAGCACAACCGCTTTATGGAACAGTCCTTTCGCGCAAGGCATGGCCGTCAGCAGACAAACTTTGGCGCCGCCACCCGACTGCCCGATGATCGTGATGTTGCCCGGATCGCCGCCAAAATTGGCGATGTTGTCGCGAACCCATTCGAGCGCGCCCACAATATCCAACATGCCGACGTTCCCCGAATCCGCAAACTTTTCTCCACCGACGCCCGCCAGATCGCAGAACCCCAGCGGCCCAAGCCGGTGATTGATGGAGCAAAACACCGCGTCGCCAAAACGCGCGAAGTTTTCGCCGTTGTATCCGTCCTGTTCAATGGCATTCCCGCTGCTGAACCCGCCGCCGTGGATCCAGAACAGCACCGGCCGCTTCTTCCCATCGTTAATAGCTGGCGTCTGCACGTTGATGCGCAGGCAATCCTCGTTGACGTCGCCGTAGTTCCAATGGTCCCGAAACGAAGAGAACGGCCGCGCGTACCGGTTGTCCATGTTTTGCGCTGCCGAATTGCCCCACCAAACCGCCGGGTACACATCCGTCCAGGGCTTCGGTTTCTGCGGCGGCATGAACCGGTTCGCGCCTGACGTATCGGCGCCGTACGGCATCCCCAGAAAGTAGTGGATTCCCCGCAGGACGTAACCTCGGACCTTGCCGTATTGAGTCTGAGTGACCGCAATGTTCTCGCCTATAAGCAGACTCTGGTTATCCTGCTTTTCCGCGGCCATATGCGGGCTCGCGGTTACGGCCGACGCGCCCAGCGCGAGTCCAGCCGAACTCGTTCCCAGGGTCGATACGAACTGGCGTCTGTTGGATTTCATCTTTTCAGCTCCTAACTGGCACGATTGTCATAATACGCCAGCAGCAACGGCGATCAGCCCTTGATATAACGAGCCAGCGCGGGGACAACGTCTTTTACTTCGGTTGCGACCATCCGTCCAAAAACTGCTTTTCCGTATTCGTTCAGGTGGGTGCGATCGGGCCGCGTGGCGCTACCGTTTTCTGCCTTGGCGTCCGGATGCCCCCGCATGTCGAATTGATCCGCCTGTTGCTGCGTCATGCCGGTCAGCAGCTCATGCGAGAGACGGTACAGATCAACAAACGGAACGTGCTCCTCTGCCGCGAGCTGTCTGGCCGCTGCCGCGTAATCGGCGAGACCGTCTTTTACTAATTGGCCGTCGTTGTAATTGCGGCGCGAGAGCGGGCTGACCAGGATCGGTACGCCGCCGATCGCGCGGACATCCTCGATATAACGGCGCAGCGTCTGTGGGTACGTGGTCTCCGGATCCGTATGCCGGGATTCGCCCGGCTTCTGATCGTTGTGGCCGAACTGGATGAAATAGTACTGGCCTTTTTCGGAGAGCGCACGCTGCCAGGCGCCTTCGCGAATAAAGCTTTTGGAGCTGCGGCCATTCAGGGCGTCGTCAATGCAGGCCACATCCGGCGCGAGCAGGGCACAAAACCCAGGCCCCCATCCGCCCTCAGTGGCAACGGTCGAATCCCCGACAAGCACAATCTTTATCGCCTGCTGCGCGGGTTGAGCGGCCGGCAGTGCCGCCGCAGCGAGGAGCGCGGCCGCGCACTTCAAGAGGGGACGGAACGAACAGTACTGAGTCAGATTCTTAGCGATACTGCGGCGAAGTGGGGCCGTTCGTATTGTCGGTGCTGTCGCCCGTATCCGACGGACGCCGCTTCAGCTTCGGCCGGTCCTCATCGTCGCCGCTCGATTTCTTCGACGGATTGGTTTCGTCTTCAATCGGCGTATTCGAGTTCGGGTTGCGGCGCAACGTCGGCTTGTTCGGATCGTCGCTGGTCTTGTCAGGCCGGCGCTGGTTCTCCAGCATCGCCAACCGGGCTTTTACATCATTGAACTCCGAAGTGGTCACCACGTATTCCGGCTTCGGCTTGAGCTGTGCGATTTCCTTCTGCGATTTCACGATGCGGTCTTCGGTCGGCGGATGCGTCGAGAACAGTTTCGACATCGTGCCGGGTTTGCGTTTTTCGAGCGTCTGGATCTTTTCAAAGAAGTCGACGAAAGCGGTAGGGTCGTATCCGCTCTTGTACATGTACTGCACACCGAGATAGTCGGCTTCGGATTCAAAGCCGCGCGAGAACTTCAGGAAGGACATCGGGACCACCAGGCCCGATGCTTCGTAAATCAGATAAGGAGCGGTGCCGCCCATGAAAATCAACGGGAGCGAAGCCAGTTGCGCGATCTCACCGCGGGTCGCTTGGCGCGTTCCATGGCGCGCCGCCACGTGCGCAATCTCGTGAGCCATCACTCCGGCCAGTTCCGCTTCGGTATCGGCTTTCATAATCAGGCCGGATTGGACAAAGAAGAAGCCGCCGGGAAGCGCGAACGCGTTGACCGTGGGATCCTCAATGACCTTGATGGTGAACGGAACCTTGGCGTCCGAATTCCTTACCAGATTTTGCCCGATTCGGTTCACATACTCGGAAATCACCGGGTCGTTGATCACCTTCGACTGGCGCTCCACCTGCTGCGCCAACTGCTTGCCCAATGCGATCTCTTTTTCAAGCGAGTAAAAGTTGACTTTGCCGCTGACGTTCCGGTCGCCAATGGCATCCGGATCATCTTTTTTGTCCTTATCGCCTTTCGGGAAAGCCGTGACCGGCACCGAGAGCAGAAGGGCCAGACCGAGGCTCACCGAACATTTCAGGTGGTTTAGCCGCCGCATAGTACTCCTTTACGACCAACGAACTTCGAATGGGCACCCGGCCGCACGCGCGGATCGTCTGCCACTAGTATAAGGCCAAATTCCTTCGCGAACACGCCTGCCAGCCAAAAGAGATAGATCGCCCGGCGGTGGCTTGGTGGTATGGCGGAGAGCGCGTCACGCGAACCAACCACCGCAGGCTACGGGCGTACCAGGAGATTCATGATCCTTAACGTATGCTCGGAAGAATGGGTTACGAGAAAGTTGCCGGCATCGCGGAACCGGAAATTACCCTAGCCTCCAAGTACCGGGACGAGTTCCCTGTTACGCGAAGTCTAATCTATTTAAATCACGCGGCCGTGGCCCCGCTGTGCCGGCGGGCTTCCGATGCCATGAAGCAGTTGGCCGAGGATGCCTGCTCGTTCGGTTCGCTACATTACGACGAATGGTTGGAGGCGTATGAGGGCCTGCGCCGGGCGGCAGCCAGGCTTCTGAACGCGTCTCGCGACGAAATCGCGATCGTCAAGAACACGTCGGAGGGGATTTCGACCATCGCGCTTGGGCTGGACTGGAAGCCCGGCGACCGCATTGTGGCGTTCGAGGAGGAGTTCCCGGCCAATTACTACCCGTGGCTGCGGCTGGAACAGCGCGGCATCGAAATCACTTGGCTTTCGATTTACGATCCGCTCGAAAAGATCGCGGCTGCGGTGCAAGGGGCCCGATTGCTAGCGATCAGCTTCGTTAATTACCTCAGCGGATACCGGGTGGATCTTAAAGCGATCGGCTGCCTCTGCCGCGAAAATGACTGTTTCTTCTTCGTGGACGCGATTCAGGGATTGGGGGCCCTGCCGGTGGACCTGGAAGAGTGCCCCATCGATGCTCTAGCGGCCGACGGTCACAAATGGATGCTCGGGCCGGAGGGAAACGGCATCCTGTTCGTCCGCCGCGACTGGCTGAACCGTATTCAACCGGCCGAGTTTGGATGGACCAATCCGGCCGGCTATGCCGACTATAGTTCGCGCGACATGACGCTGAGGCCCGATGCCGGGCGCTACGAGTGCGGAACACTCAATACGATTGGCTGCTTTGGATTGCGGGCCGCGATCGAGTTTCTGCTGGAAATTGGCGTGGATCAAGTTTCGCAGGCGGTTCTGGCCCTTGCGGATCAGCTTGAAACCGGGCTTCGCGCCCGAGGGTACGAAACCATGGTTCAACGAACGGGCGCGACGGGTTCCGGCATTGTGAGCTTCCGCCATCCGCGGATCGATTGCCGCACGATCGTGAATCAGCTCAAGAAGAACAAGGTGATTGCGGCCCCGCGGCAAGATTGGGTGCGCATGTCACCTCATTTCTACATCAATCCGGAGGAGATTGAGCAAGTGCTTGATCTATTGCCCGGTGTGTAGTCGGAAGGCCCGCTCCCTCACGGTCGCGGCTCTGTTTTTTAGCGCGGCATTTGGGCAGACCCCGCACGAAACCATCACCCGGGTCTGGGCCGCGGATTGGATCGACGTACCCGGCGCGCCGCCCCAGGATTACGGCGTGTATCACTTCCGCCGCGTGTTCAATTTAGCTGCGAAGCCTGAGCATTTTCCGGTCTATGTGTCGGCCGACAACCGCTATCAGCTTTATGTGAACGGGAAGCGCGTTTCCTGGGGCCCGGCGCGGGGCGATTTAACGCACTGGCGGTATGAGACGGTAGACATCGCACCGCAGCTCCAAGCCGGGAAGAATGCGCTTGCTGCCGTCGTCTGGAACGATGGCCCCTATCGCGCCATCGCGCAAGTCAGCAATCAGACCGGATTCCTTCTGGAAGCGGCGCAAGGGGCGGACCCGGTGGTCAACACCAATCGCGACTGGAAATGCATTCAGGACAAGGCGTATTCGCCTCAGCCGCTCCCGCGCGACCAGGCCACCGGATACTACGCGCTTGCCGCAAACGAAAAACTGGATGCCCGCCAGTACCCGTGGGGATGGGAGCAAACCGATTTCGACGATTCGGCGTGGCCCGCCGCTCATCAACTGACGCACGGCGCAGACCGGTATGCACGCGATGCGCCGAACCGATGGATGCTCGTTGCGAGCCAAATTCCCGTGGAAGAGCAAACGCGGGAGAGCTTGTCGCGTGTGCGCGAAGCAACCGGCGCTACGGCTTCGGATGAGTTTTTGAAAGGCGGCGAGGCGGTTCAAATTGCCCCGCACAGCCATGCGACATTGCTGCTCGATCAAGGCTATCTCACGACGGCTTATCCGGAACTCACTGTGAGCGGCGGGAACGGCGCCCAGATCGATATGCGCTACGCGGAAACGCTATACATCCGCAAGGGCGACAAAGGCAACCGGAACGATGTCGCGGGCAAGCAGTTTTACGGTCCGGCCGATACTTACATCGCCGACGGGGGTGAACATCGCGTGTACCGGCCCTTGTATTGGCGAACGTACCGCTACATTCAACTCTCGCTAGAGACTGCCGATGAGCCGGTGAGCCTCGAAAATCTGCACGGCACTTTTACGGCCTATCCGTTTGACAAGCGCGCGGTATTCCAAACCGACGCCTCTGAAAACGGCGAGATTCAGCGGATTCTCTCGACGGGCTGGCGCACCGCGCGGCTGTGCGCGCACGAAACCTACATGGATTGCCCGTTTTATGAGCAATTGCAATACGCCGGCGACGCGCGCATCCAGATGATGATTTCGCTCTACATGACAGGCGATTCGCGCCTGACGAAGAACGGGATTGCGCTCTTGAATTCCTCCCGCACGGCCGAAGGAGCCACCTACAGCCGCGCGCCGTCTTATCTGCAGCAATACATCCCGCCGTTTTCGCTGTGGTGGATCGGCATGGTTCACGATTACTGGATGTATGTGGACGATCCGCAATTCGCAAAAGAAATGCTGCCGGGCGTTCGCGCCGTGCTTAGCTTCTATCGCGGTTATCAGAAAGAAAATGGTTCGCTCAACCGCATGCCGTGGTGGAACTTCGTCGATTGGGTGAAGCAGTGGAAGAATGGCGAACCGCCCGCAAATGCAGACGGCAGTTCTTCCGCTGCGCTCGATCTACAACTGATTCTTGCCTATCAATGGGCGGCTGATTTGGAAAAAGCGCTTGGGAATCCGGCGCTCGGTGTTGAAGATCAATCGGCTGCCCGGCAATTGAAGGCAACGGTTTTGTCGACCGATTGGGATGCCGCGCGCGCCCTGTTCGCCGATCAACCGGAGCATCGGACGTACTCGCAGCAGGTGAACACGCTGGCTGTGCTGGCGCATGTCATTCCGCCATCGCAAGGGCGCTCCGTAATGGAAAAGGTTCTAAGCGATAGCTCTTTGGCGCAATCGTCCATCTACTTCCGCGCGTATACCAATGCGACGCTTCGAGAGGTCGGGCTTGGCGACCGTTATCTGGATGTGCTAGACCCGTGGCGGCAAATGCTGAACGATGGGCTGACGACCTGGGCCGAATGGAACGGTTCGGATGCGCGCTCGGATTGCCACGCGTGGGGAGCCAGCCCGAACTTCGAATTTCTCCGCACCGTTGCGGGAATTGAATCGGCTGCTCCCGGATTCAAGCAGGTTCGAATTGCGCCAAATCTGGGACACCTTACAACGGTGGACGCCCGCATGCCGCATCCACGCGGCGAAATTCGCGTTCATCTGGAGAAGAGCGCCGCCCAGCTCACGGCCGATGTCGAATTGCCGCCCGATACCAGCGGCGAGTTCGATTGGGCGGGCGCGCAGCGGCCTCTGAAACCGGGCGCCAATCATCTTCAGTTTTGATTCACGTGAGAAATTAGTGAGGCGTACTCTATGAAAGCCTTCTACATCACGGAGCCCGGGAAAACCGCGCTCAATGAGTTACACCAGCCGCAGCCGGCAGCGAGCGAGATTCTTCTCAAAACGCGCTTGATCGGTCTATGCGGCACGGATTTGAGCACGTTTCGCGGCAAGAACCCGCTGGTCAGCTATCCGCGTATTCCGGGGCATGAGATAGCGGCTACCATCGTTGAAGTCGGGCCCGAAGTTCCGCCGGATTACCAGCCCGGAGTGAACGTCACTGTCTATCCGGGCACCAGTTGCGGCCTCTGCGCGTCGTGCAAGCGCGGGCGCACGAATGCATGCAAATTCAATGAGACCCTGGGCGTGCAGCGCGATGGCGCCATGAAGGGCTTTTTCGTCGCGCCGTGGCAAAAAGTGTACCGGTCCGATAGCCTGTCCCTACGTGAGCTGACGCTGGTCGAGCCGCTGGCTGTCGGCTTTCATGCCGCCGAGCGAGGGCGCGTCTCGGCTGCCGACACGGTCGCGGTGATTGGATGCGGAACCGTGGGATTGGGCGTTCTGGCCTCCGCCGTATCACGCGGCGCCACCGCAATTGCCATTGATTTGGACGACCAGAAGCTGCAACTGGCAAAACAGGTGGGCGCGCAGCACACGATCAACTCGAAGCGCCAAGCGGTGCATGACGAGCTGGAGGCCATTACAGGCGGGTTGGGGCCGGACGTGGTGGTGGAAGCCGTTGGCGTCCCGGACACGTACCGCATGGCGGTGGAAGAAGTGGCGCATACCGGGCGCGTGGTTTACATCGGCTGGGCGAAGGAGCCGGTGAGTTACGAAACCAAGCTGTTTGTCCATAAGGAGCTGGATATCCTGGGCTCCCGCAACTCGCTCGCGGAATTCCCCGCAGTAATCGACATGCTGTCGCAGCGTAAATTTCCGGTGGAAGCGACGATTTCGGCCACCGTGCCGCTCGAGGAAGCGGGCGCCGCGCTGACGCGCTGGAGCCAGTCGCCGCAATTGTATACAAAGATTCTCGTCAGCCTGGACGCCTGATCGATGGAATACCGGGTTCTGGGCAAAACCGGATTGCAGCTCTCCGTCATCGGATTCGGCGCTTCGCCGCTTGGGAACGAGTTTGGCGCGGTCGACCCAAAAGAGGGAGAGCGCGCGGTACACCTCGCGATCGATCAAGGCATCAATTTCTTCGACGTCTCGCCGTTCTATGGGCGAACGCTGGCCGAAGAGCGATTAGGCGCAGCTCTGGCGGGGAGGCGCGAACGCGTCGTCCTGTCCACGAAATGCGGGCGCTACGATCTGCGGCAGTTCGATTTCTCGGCGGCAAGAGTTCAAACGAGTATCGAGGAATCGTTGCGGCGGCTACAAACCGACTTTGTTGATCTGCTGATCGCGCACGATATCGAGTTCGGAGACCCGGAACAGATTATTCATGAGACCATTCCGGCGATGCGCAAACTGCAAGCGGAGGGGAAGACGCGCTGGGTCGGCATCTCGGGACTGCCTTTGCCCTTGCTCGCCGGCGTAGCCGTTCGCGCGGAGGTCGATTTCGTGCTTTCCTACTGCCATTACAACCTGCTGGTTCGCGACCTCGACCGCGATTTGACGCCCGTCCTGCGGGAGCGCGGCACAGGCCTGGTCAATGCCTCCCCACTGCACATGCGCGTCTTAAGCGAAGCGGGACCGCCGGACTGGCATCCCGCCTCGGAGGTTGTGAAGCAAGCCGGAGCCAAAATCGTTGCGCTCTGTAAAGAGCACGGCGTCGACCCGGCCATCCTGGCGCTGCGATTCTGTCTCGATCATCCGTACGTCAGTTCCACGCTGGTCGGGATGTCGGCCACCGCCGAGGTGAACACCAATCTGAAGGCGCTCGATTTCCAACCCGATCCCGCCCTTCTGCGTGAGATCGAACAAATTGTGTCGCCGGTGAACAATGCTGCGTAGAATCGACGCCCACCATCATTTCTGGAAGTACGATCCAGTCGAGTATGGCTGGATTAACGCCGAGATGGGTGTAATCCGCCGCGACTTTCTGCCTGCGGATTTGGAAAACGAAATTCAGGCCGCCGACATTTCCGGGGTTATTTCGGTACAGGCCCGACAGTCGCTCGAAGAAACACGCTGGCTGCTCGAAATGGCAGGTAAGCACGGTTTCATCCTGGGTGTGGTGGGATGGGTTCCGCTAGCGGATCCGAAGGTCGAGACCACCCTGGAGGATCTTACCCGGAACGGGAAATTACGAGGCATTCGTCATGTTTTGCAGGACGAGCCCGACCCGTTTTACATGCTGCGCGATGATTTCAACACTGGGATCCGGGCCCTAAAGCGCTTTGGCCTGGCCTATGACATTCTGATTTTCGAACGCCATTTACCGCAAACGATCCAGTTCGTCGACAAACACCCGAACCAGATATTCGTGGTAGATCATCTCGCGAAACCGCGCGTTCGCCATGGAGAATTATCGCCGTGGCGGGAAAATTTACAGGAGCTTGCGAAGCGGCAGAATGTATATTGCAAGCTTTCTGGATTGGTTACTGAGGCCAGTTACTCAAACTGGAGTATAGATCAACTAACGCCGTACATGGATACGGTGCTTTCGGCCTTCGGCCCAAACCGCGTCATGTTCGGCTCGGATTGGCCCGTCTGCCTGGTTGCTATTGGTTACCCGGAGTGGGCCGCGATTGTCGCAAACGCAATCAGCGGCCTTTCACCATCCGAGCAAGAACGCATCTGGTCCGGAACGGCCCAGAAAGCGTACGGGAGCTAATTCAGCTATATCGTTGTGCCGCGCCGGCCCGCGAGAAGGCTGATCAGGAACAGAATCAGGAAAACAACAAACAGGATCTTCGCGATTCCCATGGCTGCGCCGGCTATACCACCGAAGCCAAGAATGGCTGCGATGATCGCGATCACCAGGAACACCCAAGCATACCAGAGCATTTCGTTTGTACCCTCCTGTGCGTAAGAGAGCACGTAGTCTGCCAGAGCAACTAGAACGAACATCTTAGCCCTAAGCCGCTCAGGTTCAATTACTTGTCTTTTTATCTTGCGAGTTGCATGTGGCCGGGCAGAGGCGATGCACCACTGAATATTTTTCCTGGGCAAGCGACAATTGCTAAATGGCCCACCGGTACACCACCTCGTACTTAGAAGAATCCCTCACTATCTTCCGGCAGTACAAAACGCTGACGGAAAGGGCAATCGCGCAGGTTACAGACGAGCAACTTACGGCGGTTCTGGACCCTGAGATGAATTCGATCGCAATTATCATGAAACACATTGCCGGGAACATGCGCTCGCGCTGGACGAACTTTCTCACCAGCGACGGCGAGAAACCGGATCGCCACCGCGACAGCGAATTTGTCGATCCGCCGGAGACGCGCGAGGCTTTAATGCAGGTTTGGAATGAAGGTTGGAACCGCCTGCTCTCTGCGCTCGAACCGCTCTCGGACGCGGACCTGACCCGCACCGTGACGATCCGCGGCGAGCCGCATTCGGTTATGCAGGCCATTGCAAGACAGATGGCCCATTATGCGAGTCACTGCGGCCAGATTATTTTTCTCGCAAAGCATTTTCGGCACAAGGACTGGAAATCGCTCAGCATTCCGCGAAATCAATCGGAAGAATTCACCAGGCGCGTGCAGGCTGGAGAAGCGAGTCAGCGATAAGTTTCCCAAGCGCCCCAGAGGTGAGACATGCTTTGCGTGAAACGCTTCGGTTTCTGCTCGTACAGCCGCAATCCTAGCGAAACCGATTTGTCGCGCAGCTCGGCCTGGTATTGACCAGCCAGCGCGCAGAAGAGGTCCGCTTCCGGCCGCTTGCCAAATTTGTCCGGCTCTTGTTGCAGTTTTTCCCGAAGCACAACCAGGTTGTGATCGTCGCCGAGCCAGTTTTGCAGATCTTTCAAGCCGGCTTCGCGCGCCTTCATTTCTTCCGTCCACAAATTTTCCAGTAGCCGCACGTGATACCAGTGGTCCTTTACGCGCTTGCGGAAGTAGTGGTAATTGTCGGGCGTTGGATCTCGCTGCGCTTCCGCCAGCGCTTTGCGCCCCCGTTTGTAGGTACCGGCAAGGCCGGACTCGATCGCCTGAAATCCATCGTGCTGCAGCGGCCAGCGTTTCACGTCGCGGGCGATGCGCCGTAATGCAGCCGCTGCCTGCCGCAGGACGGAATCGATACCGGCCGCCATCTCCACTTCGCGCTTGCCGGTTTCGAGTCCGCGCCGGATCGCCGCCCAGACGTTCTTTTGCAGATCGCCGCGATACCGCTGAACAAGGTCATCGAAGACTTCAATAACGGCTTCGGCGTCGCGAATCTGAGAAAGCCGGCGCCCGGCATCCCGCAGCGTCCGATTCTCATCGCGGTAGGTACGGCCGAAATCCGACCTCACAAGCCGCAGAACACCGCGAATCTTTTTGATACTCTTGCGAGCCTCGTGAATCGCTTCTTCGCGGCGCCTTACGGCTGTGTTCGTCAGGTGTTTTATCGCGAAATCAGCCTCTTCGGAGACAATTCGCCTGATTTCGCCGGGGACCGGTTCGCCTCGCTCCAGGCGGTATGACATCGCCGCCTGCAGACTAAGAATGTCCTTCGTGAGCAGCCGTAGCGGCGACGTTGGGAGTCTCTCCGCCATACTCCTTCGACGCCTCTTCGTTGCGGCCCATCAATTTCAACGCAGCCGAGGTGACGTGTTCCACCGTAAAGCCGAAGTTGCGCATCACCTGATCGCCGGGCGCAGACGCGCCGTAATGATCGATTCCGATGATGATGCCGTCGCTTCCGGCCCAGCGCTCCCAGCCATACGTCGCGCCAGCCTCAACTGTCACGCGCTTTTTAGTGTCTTTTGGCAGAACGCTCTCGCGATACGCGTCATCCTGCGCTTCAAAAAGATTCCAGCTCGGCATGCTGACCACGCGCGCCTTCACGCCGTAGCCGTTCAGCTTTTCCTGCGCACGCATGCACAGCGAGACTTCCGACCCAGTGCCGATCAGAATGACATCCGGCTTGCCGCCCTCGGCCTCCGACAGAATGTAGGCGCCCTTCGCGACATCCGCATCCTTGGCATTGCTGCGATTCAGATGCGGCACATGTTGGCGAGTGAGAGCAAACAGGGTTGGCCCGTCATGCTGGACGGCAACCGCCCATGCTTGGGCGGCCTCGGTCGCGTCCGCGGGACGAATGACATTCAGTCCCGGAATGGCCCGCAAACCCGCGAGATGCTCAATGGGCTCGTGCGTTGGACCATCCTCGCCCACGCCAATGCTGTCGTGCGTAAAGACATAGAACGCCTTCAGCTTGCTCAACGCGCCGAGCCGGATGGACGGCTTCATGTAATCGGAGAACACCAGGAAGGTCGCGCTAAAAGGCAGCAGCCCGCCATGCGCGGCCATGCCGTTCACCGCCGCTCCCATGGCGTGCTCACGGACACCGAATGCGATGTTGCGGCCGCCATAACCCCACTCGCCGCCGACTGCACCCTGACTCGCCGGCCCGCCGATTTCGGGGGGTTGAAAATCGCCCATACCCTTCAGCGCGGTGTTGGTGGATGGGTTCAGATCCGCGGAACCACCGATGATGTTCGGAATGTGCTTGGCAATCGCATTCAGCGCCTGTCCCCCTGCCGCGCGCGTCGCCAGCGGCTTGTCGTCCGGCTTCCACTTCGGCAAATCCGCGTCCCAGCCGTTCGGAAGTTTGCCGCTGATCAGTTGCTCCAGTTCCGCCGCTTCTTTCGAAAAGGCTTGCTTATACGTGTCGAACCTCTTTTGCCACTCCTGCTGCGCTTTGGCGCCCTTCTGAATCGCCTGGCGGAAATAGTTCACGGCGTCTTCCGGCAGATAGAATTTATCCATCGTCGGCCATCCTAAGGCTTTCTTGGATGCCTGGAGTTCCTCCTCGCCCAGCGGATTGCCGTGCGATTCGAACGTGTCCTGCTTCTTAGGGCTGCCGTAGCCGATGTGCGTGCGCACCAGAATTAGCGACGGCCTGCGGGTTTCCGCCCTTGCCTCTTCAATCGCCTTCGCGACATCCTCGGTGTCATTTCCTTCGTGGACATGCCGCGTGTGCCAACCGTAAGCCTCGAAACGCTCTGCAACGTTTTCCGTATAGGTCAAGCTGGTAGCGCCAGCGAGCGAAATGTGGTTTTGGTCGTACAGAAAGATCAGTTTGCCGAGTCCCAGATGTCCCGCGAGCGAAGCGGCTTCATGGCTGATGCCTTCCATCAAATCGCCATCGCTGCAGATGCCGTACGTGTAATGGTCGATGATGGTGTGGCCCGGCCGGTTAAACCGCGCGGCAAACCAGGCTTCCGCAATCGCCAAACCAACCGCGTTCCCAAAACCTTGGCCGAGCGGCCCCGTCGCGACTTCCACGCCCACCGTATGGCCGCGCTCCGGATGCCCCGGCGTTTTGCTCCCCCACTGCCGGAAATGCTTCAGCTCGTCCAGCGGAAGATCATAGCCCGTCAGATACAGCAAGCTGTAGAGCAGCATGGACCCGTGCCCGGCGGAGAGCACGAACCTGTCGCGATCGAACCATTGCGGATCTTTCGGGTTGAATTTAAGAAAGCGAGTCCACAGCGTATATGCCATGGCGGCGGCGCCCATCGGCATGCCCGGGTGGCCGGAGTTCGCGTTCTGAACGGAGTCGGCGGAAAGAAAGCGAATTGTGTTGATACACAAATCTTCGAGCGTTTGGGTTTCCGTAACTGGCAAGGTTTTTGTCTCCTGATTTGACACTACTTCGGGAAGCTGTCAAATTCCAGGTTATTACGGGTGTGAATTCCGGCAGCTACAGAACCCCGCGCGTAAGCAAGGGGTCCACTTTTCTGACGCGCACTTCGGAGAGATGGGCCCGGCTCGGAGCACAGTAATCTTGCACGGTATCCTGACATAGAAAGCAAGAAATGGTCGCTCGCGTTGCTATTGCTGTGCTCTTAGTGTCGTCGCTCCTAAGAGCGCAACGGACTCGTCTGTCGTCCTCGTCTTCATCCGAAGCCAGCAACCCGGCCGCCGCTGTTCCGGAAGCCCCTCCTTTGATGAGTTGTCCGGCCGGGGGCCCGCTGGGCGCCGTCGACTTACGCGTACGTTCGCTTCAAAGCAGCCAGCGTCTGCCATTCCGAAATATCGTGCATTTGAGCGAGGGCGATACGCTGGTCTATTCGCCCATTTTGCGCGGGCATGAAAAGCGCCCCGGTGAAATCGCGCTGGTAATGGTTCCGGCCAAGCGGAACCCGGGCGAAGATCCCCTCATCGTTACAGACCCCAAGCCGGCCAACAAGCGCGAGGAATGGAGGATACCGCAGACCATTTCGCTTGCCGCGTTTGTCTATGGCCCGCAGGGGCTCAGCAAGAAAAAAGTTCGCGGGTTCCTTTTGCAAGACGATCTTCTGATCGCGCAACTTGCCGATTACGCGGAAAAAACTTCGCAGGTAGAAGCCCTGGTGGAGGCGCTATCGAACAGCGAGAGCTCCTCGGCCAGTGTGAACGCCGCGCTGACAGGTTTCGCGTCTCAGTACGGACTGGCGGTTCAACTGGATAAAAACGCTCCAGCGACAGTGCAGGCCGAGACGCTGTTTGCAACTATCAATCCGCAACTGGCGACCTACAACCCGCTGGCCAGTTCCACAGCGCAGCGCGCGGGCCAGACCGCGAGTCTCGCGACCACCGCGGCGTCCTTGTTTTTCGGCAACCCGATCGGGCTCGCGGCCGGCGGCACTGCTATGTTGCTGGACTTGCGCGCGATGGCCTTTCCCGATACGCAATTCCGATCCTCGTTTGCCGAACCGCTGCCCGATTCCGGTCTGAATCTGTGCGGCCAGCGCGGCCCCGCGCCGCCGCATACCCGGGTCGCGTTCATTTGGGCCAGCCGCATTCCGAATACGCCGACACCTTCGGTCAAAATCGGAGAATCGAATTTTATTCCGCTGACGCAGAAATCGCCGGTTCCGGTAGACGTGCCGGCTCCCGAATGGAAGTATTTGCAGCGAGCGCGCGAGTGGACGCTCGAAAACGACAAGGGCCAGAAGTCGCAAGTGGGCGTTCTGAAGTTGGGCAATCAGAAAGCCCTGGAAATCGATCTCAGCAAAGCCAAACTCGCTCCCGGCGATTATCACCTCTCCGCGTTTTGGGACTGGACACCGTTCCAGGCAACCGGAGAGATCCATGTGCGCCCGCTTAGCGATTTCAATCAGGCCAAATTAGCGCCGGCGTCCCAGGACAAGCTGCTCGCGAGGACAGGAAAGATCGCCGCCACTCTCACCGGAAGCGACTTTGAATTTACCGAGAAGGTGGAATTGAAGAAAGTGGGCGATGAGTTCGCCACCGCCGAGCCCGTTCGATTCATCCTCCCCAAGGGCCTCCGCCACGGGCCGCAAGACCGCATGGACATTCAAGTGAATACGGCCGATCTCGATGCGGGCCAATACGAATTTCTTATCTCACAGCAGGATGGAAAGGCGCACCCGGTTCAGTTCAACGTTCTGCCCGATCCGCCCAAAATCGATAACTTGCCCATTCTGGCGAATCAGGGCGTGGCGACGCAGCACTACGCGCTGAAAGGACAGCGCTTGAATCTGCTCTCCAAGCTGGATGCGCCCGGCATCCTTCTGGAACTCGGCTCGACCAACGCAGATAACACCGAGCGCAACGTCATCCTGCAGTTAAAATCGGATCCGCAGCCCGGCACAACCATTCCGCTCACGGCGTATCTCGACGACCGCAGCGCGCCTCTCAATTTGCCGGATGCGCTGCAGATCACAGGACCGCTCCCGGTGATTGCGAGCTCCAAGCTTTCGTTGCCGACTGCTATGGCGATTACCATCCGGCCTGAAGAATTTCCCGCGGGCTATACGTTGAGCGCGATGCTGGATGTGAAGAATATTCATCCGACGAGCGTGCTGCGCGTGGCGTGCTCGGACGACGTGGGCGCGCATACGACACTGCACGTCGGCGAGCAGACCAACACGTCGACACTTCAGCAATTGTCGCCGGATCAGCTCTTCCTTTCCGTGGACACGAGCGCGCTGCCCGCGGGGTGTTCTTTGCAAGCTGTGATTGACAACGGAAAGGCGGGTAAATCGCAACCGTTCACGCTGGCGCATATTGTCCGGCTGCCGCAGATCGATTCCTTCGAGATTACTGCCGATCCGGCCGTAAACGGAATGCGCGCATATACGCTTACCGGCCGCAATCTGGAGATGATCGGCAAGGTGGGATGGAATCAGTCGAACGGCGTGGACGTGAACGATCTGCCGGCCCCCATTCCAGGCCAGGGGCAAAAACAATCGCTGCGAATACAGCTCCCCGATGCGCCCACCGCGCAAGCCCCGCTGTATCTCTGGGTCCGCGGAGAAAACACGGGCCGCCTCACGACCGTGCTTGCGCCTGCGGGGACACCCTTGCAGCTTCCGCCTCCACCCAATAGCATTCAACCGGCTACGCTGCCCACCGCGGCGGCAGTGCAGATTCCGATTGGCGTTATGCCGGCCGCGCCGCCGCCCCGATAGATTACGCCTATGTACAATCCGCCGCTCTTTGCCGAAAGCCGCATCGAAGAGTTGCACGCGTTTATCCGGCAGCATTCGCTGGCCGCAATCGTTACAAGCGGCTCGGATGGTCTGGAGGCGACGCATGTTCCGGTGGTTTTGCACCCGCGGTTGGAGACGAACGGCGTGCTCCGCTGTCATCTGGCGCGCGCGAATCCGCACTGGAAAAGCCTGCAAGCGGGCGCTCCGGTTCTCGCAATTTTTCAAGGGCCGGAACACTATATTTCGCCTTCCTGGTATCCATCCAAGCAGGAGCACGGCAAAGTTGTTCCGACCTGGAATTACGCGGTGGTGCATGTGCGCGGACGCGCCAGCACATTCGAAGACCCGGAACAGCTTCTGCAACACCTCAGAACGCTCACCGATCAGAACGAAAGTGGCGCTGACACCCCTTGGTCCGTAGACGATGCACCGGCGGATTACATCCAAGCCCTCGCGAAGACGATTATCGGAATCGAAATCGCCATCGAGACGATCGAGGGCAAGTGGAAAGTGAGCCAGAACCGTCCCGCCGCCGATCGTCAAGGCGTCGTTGCTGGGTTACTCGCCATCGATTCGCCCGAAAGCGTCGAGATGGCGAAATTGGTGAAGGAGCGAAACCCTAAAACTTAGAAGCTCCTTGAAAAACTCTGACGAATCAGTAAGCTCTACATCAATTTCAGCGTATCCGATGATGACCGGCTATAACTTCCGTTATACTGCGCGAATGAAGACTGCCGTCTCCTTGCCTGATGAGCTTTTCCGCCAGGCCGAAGCAGCCGCTCGCCGCCTCCGCGTATTCAGAAGCGAATTGTACGCGAAAGCAATTGCAGAGTTCTTAAAGCAGCAGGATGAGCGCACGGTCACGGAACGGCTGAACGACTTGTATTCGCAGTACCCAGCAAAAGTGGATCCGGCCTTGCACCGCGCTCAACTGAAATCTCTCAAAAAGAGCGAATGGTCACAATGAGTGGGGTTCGGCGAGGAGAGATCTGGTGGGCGGACGTCCGGAGCCCCGCCGCTCTGAGCCCGGATTGCGGCTGGTTCTCCAGCTTTAGCCCATTCGGCTGGAAAGCTCGGTCCGCCTTGGTGTGATACTCAGGCAGCTACAGAACCCCGCGCGTCAGCAAGGGGCGCCAGTGGTCTAATATTGAATATCAATTGACCAATCTGCCTAACCTGCTGACGCTTGTCCGCATTTTCCTGGTGCCGCTGCTGGTCGCGGCGCTGGTTCAGCAGAACTTTAGCTTACATTGGGGCCCGAGAACCTTGATTGCCAACGATTTCGTGGCGCTCTCGGTATTTCTGGCAGCGGCGTTGACCGACCTTCTCGACGGCTATCTCGCGCGCCGCTGGAAACAGGTCACTACCGTAGGCACCCTGCTCGATCCCGTCGCCGACAAGTTGCTGATTTCCGCGGCGCTCATTTCCCTGGTGCAGATCCGGCTGCTGCCCGGCTGGATGGTGATCCTGATCATCAGCCGCGAATTCGCTGTTTCGGGATTACGCAGCATTGCCGCCGCCGAGGGATACACCATCAAGGCCGAAACGCTCGGAAAATCCAAGATGCTGATGCAGGTGGTGGGTGTCGGACTCGTGATGCTTTCCATCCGCTGGCCTGATTTGCGCCCGTATGCGCTTGGGGCCATGTGGGCCGTCGTGGTGTTCGGGTTGGCTTCCGCGGTCGATTATTTTCGCAAGTTTTGGCGCAAGGTGGATACCAGCATCAAATTACGCCGCAGACGTGAATTGATCCTCATGGAACGCCAGAAGCGGCGTTTGCAGAAGAGCATGAAACATCGCGGCGATCTGGCGGAAGAAGCCGCCGAAACCGCGTCTATTCGCCGCTCGGGATGAATTCGACTGGCGCGATCCGGGCCGAAGGCTCGAAGATTTTGTAGCCGCTTGGCGTGAACACCACGGTGGCCATTTGCCCGCGTGCGCCGAGCGGTCCTAAAGTTCGCCCGTTGAATACAACGTGAACGGCGCCGGCGTTTGCCGTACGAATGCGCGCGGTCTTTTGCGCCACAAGCACTTTCGTCTGGCTGGCGCCCAGAATCCCGCTAAAGACCTGCCGTCCGTCGTCCCGGATCGAGAGCCAGGTGCGTTCGATGGCGGAAAGCTCAATCCGGAATCCCTGACTGGAGTTCAACGCTGCGCCTGAAAGAGCCGGGGAGAGGGCATGGGTATCCTGACCCGCCTGGCGGAGCGGTTCCGGCGCACTCGCTACGCTACCAGAGGCACGGGAACCGTTTTCCGAGCTTTGCCACAGCGCGTGAATTCCGGAACAGAGGACCAGCGTCAGAAACAGCGATCCGAGCGAGTACGCCCACCGCACCTTCACGGGGCGGCCCAGATTTAAGGCTGGAATCTTCGGCTGATAGGAAGTCTGCCCCGGCATGGGCGGCTCGCCGATCCTGCTCGCCGACTCCTGAATGCCGGCTTCCAGTTCGGCGAGGCTCAGCCTCACTTCCTGCGCAAACTGCCGGATAAAACTCCGGTACAGAAAGGCCGAATGGAAGCCGGTCCAATCGTCGTCTTCTATCGCCTGCAAAATTTTCGTCGGGATGCGAGTGTTCGCGCTAACGCGCTCGAGTGAAATCCCGAGAGCTAGACGAGCTCTCCGGAGTTTCTGTCCAACTGCCTGCATGTTCCTCTGCCGATCGAGCGAGCCAAGTTCAATGTAAGGCTATAATACAACAGTCGTCGATCCTGTTTTTTGGCGCGGATGGCTCTTTTTCCGTTTCGACTTGGGTTTGTCTTACTAGCCGTGGCTAGCTGGTCCGGCGCGATCGCAGCTTCTAAACCTTCTGCGTTTAGCGGCGCGGCAGCGCTTGCCGATACCCGGCGAGCTACCGCATTCGGCGAGCGGCCCTCCGGTTCCGAGGCGAACACCCATCTGCGCGACTGGATCGTTTCACGGTTGAAGCCATTGGGCGGGCAGCTCTCGCTCGATTCCTTCACGGGTCAAACGCCCACGGGGCCAGTCCCCATGGTCAATATCATCCTGAAATTCCCCGGCACTTCGGGGAAGGCGGTCGCGATCACGGGCCATTACGATACCAAGCGCATCCCGATGGTGCATTTTGTGGGCGCAAACGACGCCGGTTCGTCCACCGGCTTTCTCATCGAATTCGCGCGCGTTGCGGCTTCGATGAAGCATGCCGGCGATCTGTACATTGTCTTTTTCGACGGCGAAGAGGCCGTTGTGAACTGGACCGCAACCGACAGTTGTTACGGCAGCCGGCATCTCGCCGCAAAATGGATGGCGGATGGAACGCTCGGGCGCCTCAAAGCGCTCATCAATATCGATATGATCGGCGATAAAGATCTGGATATCGCCGATGACGAGAACTCCTCCGAAACATTACGCGAGGATGTGTGGCGAATTGCGTCGAAACTCGGCGATGCGAAATACTTCCGGCACGATCCTACCGCGATTGATGATGATCACAAACCGTTCGCCGATTCCGGCGTGAATGTGATCGATATGATCGATCTCGATTATGGTCCGAATGGCGGGTACTGGCACACCGCGCAGGACACCATGGACAAACTAAGCGCCCACAGTTTTCAGGTTGTGGGCGATGTCGTGCTGGCTCTAGTAGAGGAACAGAGCCGCGGCCGCTAAGGAGCGGTCTACCGCCGCAACGCAGCCGTCTGATTCGGAACCGCCGTGTGCTTCAACTCTGCATCCAGAATCGGCTTTAGCGTATCCAGCGCAATCTCGCCGTTATACCGTTGCCCGTTAATGAAGATCGTCGGCGTACCCTGCACCCCCGCGCGGTCTCCGTCCTGCAAATCTCGGATGATGGTCTCGCGCACTTCGGTCGAATTCATATCGCTTTCAAAGCGCTTCATGTCGAGACCCGTCTGCTTCGCCAGAGCGAGAAGGTTCTGCCGCGACAGATTGTTGCGGTTCGCGTACATGGCGTCGTGCATGGCCCAGAATTTGCCTTGTTTTTGCGCCGCTAGAGCGGCGCTGGCTGCCAATTGCGCCTGGGAATGTTCTTCCAGCGGAAACTCTTTAAAAACAAGCTTCACCTGAGTCGGATAGGTCTTCAGAATGGCTTTGATTTGTGGTACGGCCAAAGCGCAGTATGGGCATTGAAAATCCGAGAACTCGACAATCGTAATCGGCGCGTTTTGCGGGCCCAGATAGGGCGCCCCTGCGATGGGAATGCTGACCGGATCGTCTAGCAGCTTCGGCGGTTGGATATGCGCCCAATTGGACGCATTTGCCGCGGCTATGGCATCGGCCTCGCTCTTGCCGGCGCGAATCGCATTCACCACGGCGGCAGCCAGACCATTGCTGTAGGAGCACGACGGGTCTTCCATACGGCATTGGGCGAGCTTCATGTTGCATCCGCAGGAACAATCGTGTTCGCGAAGGATCTTGAGAACAGTGGTTCTCTGGGCGGCTGTCAACCCGTTCAGGTCGATGCCGGGAAGAGCTTCGGCCGTTTTCCAGTCCTGCGCCATGAGCAAGCAGCAGCCGAGCAGGGCCAAACCCGCGCTTTTCCACACGCGCGGGAAGATGTGCTTCATAGCCCCATTGTAAGTGTTCCAAGAGATACATGTACTACTGCACTTGATTTCTTGCTGGCTCGGCTGCGGCTCTGCTGCTCTGTGGCCCGGCAATTTCCTCTACACCCGCATAAATTTTCACATTTCTTTCGCATCTGTTCGAACTCCCCATCGCCCGAAAACTGATAGAATTCTGGACACATCGAAAGTCCTCGCTTCACTTTCGCTTCAGTTTCAGGAGGTTTCAGTTGCTACGTCAGATTCGTAAGAACCCGTGGGTTCTGCTCTTCATTGCCGGGGCGCTCCGGGCGCAATCCACCGGAGCAATTCAGGGCACGGTCAGCGATGCAAGCGGCGCCGTTATCCCCAGCGCCACGGTTGTCGTCACTAATGAACAAACCGGCGAAACCCATACGCTGAAAACCGATTCCGCGGGACTCTATTCGCTCCCGGCGCTGCCGCCCGGGAATTACAAAGTGCAAGCCGAGTCGTCGGGCATGCAGACCGTCGCGGCCAGTCATCTGATCGTTTCCGTCGGAACAACCACCACGCAAAATTTCACCCTGGGTGTGGCCTCCACGACCGAAACCATTCAAATCACCGCCGCCCCGCCCCTCGTGGATAACACCTCGACTTCGGTCGGAACGGTCATCAATCAAAGGACCGTTCAGGAAATTCCATTAAACGGACGCCACTTCGTTGATCTGGCGCTTCTGATCCCCGGCTCGGTGACGCCGCCACAAAATGGGTTCCTCACTGCCCCGCTGCGCGGCCAGGGCTCCTTCGCCTTCAATTCAGCCGGCGCGCGCGAAGATTCCATCAACTTCATGATCAACGGCATCAACGTGAGCGATATGTCGCAGAACCAGATCACGTTTCAGCCGACCATTAACACCGTCGACGAATTCAAGGTGGACAACTCGACCTATAGCGCGGAATACGGGCGGAATTCGGGCTCCATAGTGAACATCGCAACGCGTAGTGGAACGAACCAGTTCCACGGCGAGGTGTACGAGTATCTTCGCAACAACGCCATGGATGCCCGCAATTTCACGAATCCTTCCGGCGTTCCGCAATCGCCATTCAGGCGCAACCAGTTCGGCGCCGATGGAGGCGGACCGCTGAAAAAGGACAAGACATTTCTATTTCTCACCTATGAAGGCCTCGTCCAGCGCCAGAGCGTTCCGCTGGCGACACCCGTACTCAGCGCCGCGCAGCGCGCTGCTGCGTCAAGTTACGATCCGGTCATTCAGAAGTTGATTCCGCTCATACCGCCTGCCAATTCGCCGGGAAATGTGTTCGTCGGTTCGGCGGTTGCGCCCGTGAATATCCATCAGGGCACCGCCAATTTTACCCAGAATTTCAGTAATTCGAACCGCTTCAACGCCTATTACGCCATGCAGCACGATCAAAGAAACGAGCCGCCGACAACGCAGGGCAACAATCTGCCGGGATTTGGCGACAGCCGGCAAGGCTGGCGGCAGCTCTTGACGCTCTCGGATTCTGAGGTGTTTTCGCCCACATTGGTGAATGAGGCGCATGCCGGTTTCAATCGAATCCATATCGTTTTCGCAGCTCAGAACAACTTGAACCCCGCGGATTTCGGCATTAACGACGGCGTGAATGCGCCCATCGGGTTGCCGCAGATCATCATTGCGCAGGGCACCACGGAATTCGGAGGCATCAATGGCTTTCCGCAAGGCCGCGGAGACGATACCATCACGCTTTCCGACACCATGAACTGGGTCCATGGCGCGCACAACATCCGATTTGGCCCGCAGTATTACCGCGTTATCGCCGATAGCTTTGCCTCCACTCCGGGAACCTTTAGCTTTCCTACGCTCAGCGCCTTCCTGGCGGATCAGGCGAATCAATTCACCGCCAATAACTCCAGTCGCCCGGCGCGCATCTACGTGAACGCGCTCGGCGCCTTCGTTCAGGACGATTGGAAAGTCAGATCCAATTTCACGCTAAACCTCGGTCTGCGATATGACTGGAACGGCACTCCGAACGAAGCCGAAAATCGCTTCGTGGTGTTCGATCCCACCGCCGATTCACTTGTGCAAGTGGGCAAGAACGGCGGTCCCAGTCACCCCTACAACGAAAGCGCTCTGAATTTCGAGCCGCGCGTCGGCTTTGCCTGGTCTCCATTAGGCAGCCAAAAGACCGTGACCCGCAGCGCTTACGCGATCTTCCTCGATCAGCCGGTTGTCGGACTCGTGGGCGGCCTCGTTGGCAATCCGCCGTTTGCTTTCCCGGTCAACTTCACCACCTCCGGTACGAATCTCCATTTCGGCAACGCCTATGCTTTGGCCGGCGGTGTTGTCTCACCGGCCTCCGTGGCCCACAACTACAAGAACGCCTATGTTCAGTCCTGGAACTTCAATATTCAACAACAACTCGCCGGCAATTATGGCGTGATGCTCGGGTACTTCGGCAGCAAAGGAACGGACCTGAACATCGCACGCAACTACAACCAGCCGATCAATGGAGTGCGGCCCTACCCCGCCCTCTCGGCAAGCAGCCCGATCGCGCCCGGCAAACCGCTCGGCAACATTACCGTTTACGAGAGCGTCGGCAACTCGTCTTATAACGCCATGTGGCTCGAACTGAAGAAGCAATACTCGTCCGGACTTCAGTTCGATGCTTCCTACACCTGGTCGAAATCCATTGACTACAATTCGCGCAACGTTCAAGGACTAGTTGTGCAAGATAGCTACAATCTACGGGGCGACCGCGGCCTGTCCGATTTCGACGCTCGCAACCGGTTTGTCTTAAGCAGCGTCTATGCTCTGCCGTTCAAGCGCAACCGGCTCGTCGAAGGATGGCAAATTTCCCTGATCGAACAGATTCAGAGCGGCAACCCGATCAACTTCCGCACCACCAACAGCACCTTCACAGGATTCCAGACACTGCGGCCCAACGTGAGGGGTCCGGTTCAGACCGGCTACAGCCCCGCGCCCAACGGCAACGCGACATTCGTCCAATACATCCAGAACCCGCTGGATTTCGTCAATCAGGGCAATGCCTTCGGGAATCTCGGGCGCAACACGATCATTGGCCCCGGCTTTTCGAATCTGGATGTCGCCCTTAGCAAGGAGACCACGATCAGAGAGAACCTGAAGTGGGAATTCCGCGCAGACGCCTTCGATCTGCTGAATCAGGCCAATTTCGGCCAGCCCGGCTCGACAGTCGGCTCCTCCACATTCGGAGTAATCACCAACACGCGCTTCCCTCCAGGCGATTCCGGTTCGTCGCGGCAGCTTCAGCTCTCCATGACCCTGAGCTTCTGATGCGTCTTTCCATAGCTTGTGCTTCTACTTATAATAAGTAGAAGCACAAGCTATGCCCGAACCCCCTCCGAAATCCGATCTCCCGCAAGGCACTTTAGACCTGCTCATTCTAAAAATCGTGGCGCTTGCGCCGGTGCATGGGTATGCCATTGCTCAGCGCCTGCAGCAAATCTCGCGCGATGTGGTCCAGGTTCCGGGAGGCTCGCTATATCCCGCACTGCACCGCCTCGAAAACCGCGGTTTGCTCAAAGCCGAGTGGAAGGAAACCGAAACCGGTCGTGAAGCGAAGTTCTACCGCCTCACGCGAAAGGGTCGAGCCCATCTCGACACCCAAACCGCAAGCTGGCAGCGCCTGACCGAAGCGGTTGGCCTCATTCTGGGCATGGCCGAGGAAGGTGCACAATGAACTGGCTGGCACGGCTCTGTCAGCACAATAAACTGGAGCACGATCTCGGCAAAGAACTCCAGTTCCACATTGCCGAACGAATCTCGGCCCTGAAAAATACAGGTTTGAGCGAAGAGGAAGCGCGCCGCCGCGTGCGCCAGGAATTCGGCGGGATTGAGCAGGTCAGGGAGGAATGCCGCGACGCGCGGGGCACTCGCTGGCTCGAAGATTTCTGGCAGGATTTGCGCTACACACTTCGCACCTTACGTCAGCGCCCCGGTTTTGCGGCAATTACGTTGGCGACGCTCGCGCTCGGCAGCGGTGCAACCACGGTCATGTTCACGGTGATCGATAGTGTACTGCTAAAGCCGCTATCTTACCCGGAATCCGGCCGGTTGTTCACCCTGCGCGAGCACACACAAGCTTACGGCGATCGGTGGTTCGCATATCTGAACTTTCTGGATTGCCGCCGCGAGAGCCGCTCTATGGACATCGCGGCCTGGAAGTATGACGGCGGCGGAATGCTGACCAATCCGGGCGAACCGGAGTACGTTTCCGGCCTCCAGATCTCATCCAATCTATTTTCCGTGCTCCGCGTGAGCCTGTTGCAGGGACGCGCCTTTCTGCCCGAGGAAGACCGCCCCGGCGGGGCGCCCGTGGCCATTATCAGCTATAGCTTGTGGCGGCAGCGCTTCGGAGGCAACTCGCCCGGCATAAACAGGCAGATTGTCCTCGATGGAAAGCCCTACACCGTTGTGGGCGTCGCGCCACTCGGTTTCCAGCTCTCCGGAGAGCAGGCCGAAGTCCTCACGCCGCTGGGGCAAAACACCGAAGCGAGAATGCAGAACCGCGAGGCGCGTTTCATTCACGTGATAGCACGCCTTCGGCACGGAGTGGCGCTCGGGCAGGCGCAAGCAGAACTGACATTTATCGGCGAGCATTTGGCCGCGGAATATCCGAAATCCAATGCAGGCCATAATTTCATTGCACGGCCATTGCGTCAGGAACTGGTCGGCGATGTGCGATCCACGCTCTGGTTGCTATTCGGTGCAGTCGGTGTAGTGTTGGTGATCGCGTGCGTAAACGTTGCGAGCTTGCTTTTGGTGCGGGCCGTGTCGCGGGAGCGCGAACTCGCCATGCGCGCGGCACTCGGCGCGGGCCGAATCCGTCTAATCCGCCAATGCCTCACAGAGAGCGCGCTCCTGGGGATAGCCGGCGGAACGCTCGGGATTCTGTTGGCGGCTCTCGGCATTCGGCCCTTCGTGGTCCTTTGGCCGGACGGTCTGCCGCGAGCCGAAGACGTGCGGTTCGACTGGCGCGTCCTGCTGTTTGCGCTCGCCGTCTCCATCTTTTGTGGAGTGCTCTTCGGGCTCGCGCCGGCCTTACGAGTTCCCGCAAATCGCCTGGAACAAACGCTTCGCGCCGGGGCCCGGACGCTGACTGGAAGCTCGCGCCTGCACAGCGGCTTTGTGGCCTCGCAGATCGCACTTGCCGTCGTGCTGCTGGTTTCCGCCGGGATGCTCGGGCGGACGCTCCTCCGCCTTTCGTCCCTAAATCCTGGGGTGGATGTTCACAACGTCCTCGTTGCCCGTGTTGCTCTTCCGCCATCCGCGCTTGCAAGTCCGGCGCAAGCCCGAGCAGCGTGGAAACAACTGCCGGAGCACGCGCGCCGCACACCCGGAGTGCAGTCCGCCGCTTTAGCCGATACGATTCCGATGCGCGAAGGTCTGAACGAACTTGGGTACTGGACCACTCCCGCGAGGCCTCCGTTGAGTCAAATGCCACTCGCGCTAGCCTCCGGTGTCACGCCGGACTATTCAAGAGTGATGGGTCTGCGGCTTTTGCAGGGCCGGTTCTTCAACGACCACGATCGCCTGGGGAGCGAGCCGGTCATCGTCATCGATGCGCTCCTGGCGCAACATGCATTCGGCTCACAGAATCCAGTCGGAAAACGTATCTGGATTCAGGCTATCGGTCCGGCTCGGATCGTGGGAGTCGTGGGGCACGTGCGCCATTGGGGACTCGCCGGCGACGATCAGGCTTTAGTGCGGGATCAGTTTTACTACCCTTTCGCCCAAGTCCCCGATTCGTTGATGCGATTTTTTTCGACTATCCTTTCGCTTACTGTGCGAACGAATATTCCGCCGCTGAACGTCGTCGAGCCCCTGAGCCGCGAAATTAGCAGCAACTCGGATCCCGCGGTTCTCTATGAAATCCGAACCATGGAGCAGCTCGCGCGTGGCTCGCTCGCCCGGCAGCGCTTCCTTCTGGTGCTGTTCAGTGCCTTCGCAGGTTTGGCGCTGTTGCTCGCGTCTATCGGGATTTATGGAGTTCTGTCGTATTTGATGGGCCAGCGGATATCCGAAATCGGCGTACGGATCGCGCTCGGCGCGAGCCGCCGCAATGTGATGCAACTGGTATTCCGGCAGAGCCTGCGAATGCTCGCCTGCGGCGTCTCCGCCGGAGTGTGCGTCGCTTTCGCGTGCAGCCGCATCCTCGAACACGCCATTGCGGGAATGCTGCCCGCCGATCCCCTGACCTTCGTCACCATGATTTCTGTTTTGATTGCCGCTGCACTTTTTGCGAGCTTCATCCCCGCTCGCCGGGCAAGCCGGGTCGATCCGATGACGGCTCTACGAGCTGGGTAGAACACTACAAAGCAGAATCGTTATTACCTCGATCACCTGCCCGAATGAAGCAGTCTCCGATTGCTCCAACCCTTGCAAACATTGGCTGATTCGCTACAAGCCTCGTAATTTGACCCGCTCCTTTTTTTATAGGCGGTAAAAACCCCGCTGGCCAGTCGATTTTCATTAGAATGAATGCATGGATCTGGTCGTAAATGGCGTGCGGTCCCAAGTGACCACCGATCCGGAACGTCCTTTATTGTGGGTCCTCCGCAATGAACTCGCGCTGACCGGAACGAAATATGGCTGTGGCGAAGGACAGTGCGGCGCTTGCACTGTTCTGATCGACGGCGTTGCTCACCGCTCCTGCATCACTCCCGTGGGCACGGCCGCCGGTAAAGAAATCACAACAATTGAAGGCATCGCCGATGGCGAACGCTTGCATCCCGTGCAGGAAGCGTTCCTCGAACGCGACGCGATGCAGTGCGGCTACTGCACCGCCGGCATGATCGTCGCGAGCGTGGCGCTGCTACGAAAAAACCCCTCACCTTCCGAGCCGCAAATCAAAGAAGCCTTGCAAGGCAATGTCTGCCGCTGCGGCACCTACCATCGCATTATCGCTGCGGTACGCCAGGCTACGCACTCCATGACGAGCGAGACGAAAGGACAACGCCATGCCTGAGTCACTCACTCTCGATCGCCGCGGGTTCCTGAAATCGCTCGGCGGCGGCTTCTTAGTACTTCTCGCATTCGACGATTTGGACGCTCAGGAAAGCGGCCGTGGCGGACGCGGTGCGGAACAACTTCCTGAAAACGTCTCCGCTTGGCTGCACATCGCTCCCGATGGGTCGATTACCGGATTCACCGGCAAAGTGGAAGTCGGGCAAAACTCGCGGACGTCGCTCACGCAAGCCATCGCCGACGAACTTCGCTGTTCACCTGGATCCGTTCAGCTCATTATGGGCGACACCGATCGCGTGCCATGGGACGCCGGCACATTCGGCAGCCGGACCACGCCAACCATGGTTCCGGAGCTCCGCAAGATGGCTTCCACCGCTCGCGAGACTCTACTAAATGCAGCGGCGCGCCAGTGGAGCGTAGCGCCGGATACTTTGAAGGCCTCCGACCTGTGCGTCACGAATCCGGCCACCGGGAAGAGTCTGAAGTTCGGCGAACTCGCGGCCAGCGTCGATTTCGTCAAAGTTGTCGGAAACCCCGCGTTCATTACTCCTGCTACCGAATGGAAGGCCGCCGGAACCAGCGTTCCCAAAGTAAACGCGCGCGCGATCGTCACCGGAAAGCATCATTACGCCTCGGATCATAGGTTACCCGGAATGCTGTACGGGCGCGTACTGCGGCCTCCCAGCTTCGGAGCAAAACTGACCTCGGTAGATACCAGCGCCGCAACCGCCATGCCGGGCGTGAAGGTGATTCAGGACGGCGATTTTATCGGCATCGCCGCCGTCGACGAACACGTTGCCGAGAAAGCCATCAAAGCCATCCAGGCGAAGTGGCAGGAAGAGCCGCAGATTTCAAACCGCGAGCTATTCAGCTACATCAAGCAAAACGCCACCGCTCCTGAATCCGGCCGGCGCGGCGGAAGCAGTTCCGGGTCCGTCGAAGCCGGATTGAAAGACGCAGCCCAGACCCTGAAGAGCACCTACACAGCGGCGTACATTGCGCACACACCGCTCGAAACGCGCACGGCCACTGCGACTTGGGAAAACGGCAAACTGACTGTTTGGACCGGTACACAGCGTCCGTTCGGAGTCCGCAGTGAACTAGCGAGCGCATTCGGGATTCCCGAACAGCAAGTCCGCGTGCTCGTGCCCGATACCGGATCAGCTTACGGAGGAAAGCATAGCGGCGAATACGCCGTCGAAGCTGCGCGTTTGGCGAAGGGCGCAGGGAAGCCGGTGAAGTTGATTTGGACGCGCGAAGAAGAATTCACCTGGGCCTATTTCCGCCCCGCCGGCGTTATTGAAGTGACTAGCGGCATCGACAAGAACGGCTCGCTCACCGCCTGGGATTTTCACAATTACCTCTCTGGCCCCTCCGGCATTCCCACGCCCTACGAAGTGCCCAATCAGACATGTCAATTTCATCCTTCCAAGTCTCCATTGCGCGAGGGTTCATACCGGGGATTAGCGTCCACGGCAAACCACTTCGCGCGCGAATCGCACATGGATGAACTCGCTGCCGCGGCCCGCATGGACCCGCTCGAGTTCCGGCTCAAGAATCTGAAGAACGATCGCATCCGCGCAGTCCTTCAAGCGGCGACGGATCGCTTCGAATGGTCGAAGAAGAAGCCCACCGCCAACTGCGGCTACGGTCTCGCGTGCGGCACGGAAAAAGGCGGTCATGTGGCCTGCTGCGCCGAAGTCGCCATCGACGCCAACCACCACGTTCAGGTCAGACGCGTAGTCGAGGCCTGGGAATGCGGCGCCGTGGTCAATCCCGAGCAGCTTCGCAATCAGGTAGAAGGCGCGATCATGATGGGACTCGGCGGCGCTCTTTTCGAAGCCATCGAATTCGCCGATGGACGCATTCTCAACGATCGCTTATCGAAATACCGCGTGCCGCGGTTCAGCGACATACCGGAAATTGACGTGATTATCCTCGATCGCAAGGACATTCCGGCGGCCGGCGCCGGTGAAATACCCATCGTCGGGATTGCTCCAGCGGTTGCGAACGCGATCTACAGCGCAACCGGAAAGCGGATCCGTTCCATGCCGATTCTGCCGTCGTTCAGCGCGTAACGGCAGATGCGAGCCGCGACGTTCGATTCGCCCGCTAGCATATTTACGAACCCGCTGCGGATTGAAGAGCTACCGCAACCGGAGCTGAAGCCCGGCCACGTTCTTCTCCGCGTTCGGGCTTGCGGTATCTGCCGGACGGACCTTCATATCATCGAAGGCGAACTACCCCGGCGCAAAGACGCTTCAACACCCGGCCACCAGATCGTAGGCGAGGTTATCGGTGGAGCAACAGAACACGTTCCGAAAGGAACACGCGTGGGCGTCTCCTGGATTGGCGGCGTGGATGGCACCTGTCCCTACTGCGCTCGCGGTCTGGAAAATCTCTGCGACAACCCGACCTTCACCGGATACACCGTTAACGGTGGCTATGCCGAGTACGCTGTTGCACGATCCGATTTCGTGTTTCCCCTCCCGGACGCTCTCGACGATCTGCACGCCGCTCCCCTGCTCTGCGCCGGCATCATAGGCTTCCGCAGCCTCCGAGTAGCGGGCGTAGAACACGGCGACCGGGTGGGCTTGTTCGGCTTCGGGGCCTCGGCGCATCTCGCAATCGCAGTCCTACATGCCTGGAATTGTGAAGTGTATGTTGCGACCCGCGGACAATCCCATCGCGATCTCGCGCACTCTCTGGGCGCGAAGTGGGTGGGCACGGAAAAAGAGAAGCCGCCCGTCCCGCTCGATCGTGCCATCACGTTTGCTCCAGCCGGCGATGTTGTCATCGCTGCGCTTTCGAGCTTGCGCAAAGGCGGCGTTGTGGCTATCAATGCGATTCATCTCGACCGCATGCCCGAATTCGACTACGACAGCCTGTTGTGGGGCGAACGCCAGCTTCGCAGCGTGGCGAATATGACTCGCGCCGATGCGCTTGATTTTTTGCAGACTGCGGCGGAGATCGGGCTCCGGCCAAAGATCACCACTTTCCCGCTCGATAACATCAACGAAGCGCTCGCGGCTGTCAAGAGAGATGCCATTGACGGAGCGGCTGTCGTGGTTCCCTAATAGTGTTATGAAAATTGGATTTATCGGAACCGGCAGAATGGGCCTCGGCATGGCGCGCAACTTGATCCGTGCCGGCTATGAGCTGACTGTCTACAACCGCACTCGCGAAAAAGCGGAGACGCTCTCTGGAGAAGGGGCCCGTGTCGCCGGCTCCCCCGCGGAAGCCTGTCGCGATGTGGAAGCAGTATTCACAATGCTTTCAGACGATCACGCCGTGGCCGAAGTCGCTTTCGGCAACAACGGCATTGCAAGCTCGCTGAAACCGGGGGCCGTACACATTGGAAGCAGCACCATCAGCACCAGATTCGCAAAACGCCTCACCGAGGGACACGCTAGCAAACAGCAGGTCTATATCACGGGTTGCGTCTTTGGACGCCCCGAAGCTGCCGAAGCGAAGAAGTTGATTGCCATCGCCGCCGGAGAGAGTGGCGCAGTAGGACGCTGCGGGCCTTTATTCGACGCTATTGGCCGCCAAACATTCGTGGTCGGTTCAGAACCCTGGCAAGCCAACGCCGTCAAACTCTGCGGCAATTTCACGATTGCCAGCATGATCGAAACCTTCGGCGAGACGTTCGCGGTCATGCGCAAGGCGGGCATCGATCATCGCTTGTTTCTGGATGTCATCAACGAACTTTTCCAGTCGCCGGTTTACAAGAACTACGGCAGCATCATCGCAGACGAAAAATTCGAGCCCGCCGGTTTTGCCCTCAAGCTCGGGTTGAAAGACGTGCGGCAAGCGCTCGAAGCAGCACAGGATCTGGAAGCCCCGATGCCCTTCGCCAGCATCATCCGCGACCACCTGCTCTCGGCACTTGCCAACGGGCAGAGCGATCTCGATTGGTCCAGCTTCTCGCGAGTCGCCGCCCGCAACGCCGGCCTTTAATCGGCAAATCTTGTAATCACCCAAGTCTGACGATTCTTGTCGTAAGCAAACGAGACGCTGGCGTCAAATTCCCTCGGCGCCGGCCTGTTTCCGCACCAGACGATGTGGTCGAGGTCGATTTCGGTAGGCTGCGAAGTCTGATCCGGCAAATCCAACTTGTATCCGCAGTTCCTGTTGTTCTTTTGGACATACATAAGCCACGTCTCGGCTTTGCTGTTGTAGTGCAGCAGCGCGGCAGCCTGTTGCGGGGTAAGCGCTGGAACTTTGCGTTTGGGGGGAGACGCGCAGGCAACCAAAAAAAGCAGGGCAAGACAGACGGCTCTGGTCATTGCGTGCATCGTATCATTCCGGCCGGCTTATTTCGCCCGGAACACACGCAGTGCGACTGCGCCGAACAAGTTCCGTGTGCGGCTGTCGCGCAAAAACATGCGCTCCAAGGCGCGTACCGTGAAGGGCGGCTCCCAGGCAGGATCACGCCGTTTTCGCCGTTCGATAATCCCGGCGAGCGTTTCGCGAGGCTTCGTGCGGAAATCGTCGAGCATGGCCGTCTGGTGCACACACGAGATCGTGCAAAACGGCGCGCACCCTTTGGGCTTCGCGGCCTCTCGCACCAGGTCTTCACGCGTATAGTGCGCGAGCGGAATTCCGGGATGGCCGCGCTGCTGCGAACAATAATGGACCAGCCCGTCCTCGCAGATATAAAGGAACCGTCCCCCCGCCGGACAGTGCCACTGATTCGGCAATCCTCGAATTGTATTTTGCTGAAACGCATCCAGGTGAGCAAACGAGAACAATCCCGTGCCAAGCCGCAGAATCCGGTCGTACACGCTCTTTTGCGCGCTGCTCAACGACTGCAATTGACCGCTCCCGTCGTGCAGAATCCCGACCGTGCTATTGAAACCGAGACCCCTCGCACGTGCCGCGATCGCAAACGCATCCTCCGGCTGTCTAATTTCACTGCCCAAGACTGAGTTGATGGTCACATCGAAATCGGCGTATTCGGCAAGCCACGCGAGCTTGCGATCCAGAACCTTCAGGCTCTTTTTGGAAACATCATCCGGCTGAACATTATCGATGCTGATCTGCAGATAATCCAACCCGGCCGCATTCAATCGCTTGATCCGGTCCGGCGTCAGGAGATAGCCGTTCGTAATGATAGTCGCGATCGCATCCCGCTCGCGAGCGCACCGGATCAGAGCGTCGAGATCCGGATGCAACGTCGGTTCGCCACCGCTGAAAGTGATGATGCTGGTTCCCAGTTCGCCCAATTTATCGATCCGGCGAAACATCTCGGAAGTTTCCACCGGCGGCGAGTGCCGGTCAAACTCATTGCAGTACGTACACGCCAGGTTGCAACGCCGTATCGGCACAATCTGTGCAACGATCGGGTGGCTTGCCGACGCCATAGCTCGTACAAACATACGAGCTTCCCGCCACCGGCGCTGAATCCTGAGTAATGCTCGCACGTTCAATAGTCCTACCGATAGAATACGTCTCCTCCGGACGAATTAGACTGATGAACATGCATCGTACGCTGGTCTTAGCCGTATTGATCACCGGGTCTGTGTTCGCCCAATCCACACCGAAATACCAGGATCCGAATGCCTCCCCCGAGCAGCGCGCCGCCGATCTCGTGTCTCGCATGACTCTGGAGGAAAAGGTGAGCCAGATGCAAAACGCCGCGCCCGCCATTTCGCGGCTCGGAGTGCCTGCTTACGATTGGTGGAATGAAGCGCTCCACGGAGTCGCGCGCGCCGGTCTCGCGACGGTCTTTCCGCAGGCCATCGGGCTTGCTGCCACTTGGGACACCGATCTTGAAACCCGAATGGCGGAGATCATCTCAACCGAGGCTCGCGGCAAATACAACCAAGCCATTCGCGACAACAACCATAGCCGTTATCATGGCCTGACCTTCTGGTCACCGAATATCAACATCTTTCGCGATCCGCGCTGGGGCCGTGGCCAGGAGACATACGGCGAAGATCCGTTTCTGACCGCCAGTATGGGCCTCGCGTTTATCAAAGCCATGCAGGGCGATGATCCGCATTACTTCAAGACCATCGCCACGTCCAAGCACTTTGCGGTCCATAGCGGTCCGGAGGAGCTACGTCATCAGTTCGATGTAAAGCCAAGCCGGCAGGATCTCGACGACACGTATCTCTACGCGTTCCGCCAAACGCTGATGCCGGGCGGCGCTTACTCGGTGATGTGCGCCTATAACAGCGTGAATGGTGCGCCTGCCTGCGCCAACACGTTTCTACTGCAAGACAATCTTCGCAAGGCCTGGAAATTTCCTGGGTATGTCGTGAGCGACTGCGGAGCCGTCGGGGATATTTATCGTGGCCACCACTACGCCGACTCCATAGCGGAAGCCTCTGCCAAAGCGGTAAAAGCCGGAACCGATCTCGATTGCGGTACGGAGTACAGGACGCTCGTGGAGGCGGTGCAAAAAGGGTTTATCTCCGAAGATGAAATCAATCATTCCGTCGAGCGGCTTTTTGTTGCGCGCTTTCGCTTGGGGATGTTTGATCCTCCCGAGCGCGTGCCTTTTTCGAATATCGGCATGGACCAGGTCGCTACGCCGGAGCACGCAAAAATCGCATTGGAAGCAGCCGAGAAAGCGATTGTTCTGCTGAAGAACGAGAACAATATTCTTCCGCTGACAAACGTTCCGAAGAATATCGCTGTTGTCGGCCCCGCTGCCGATGATCCCGACGCGCTGCTTGGCAATTACAACGGCACTCCGCCGCATATCGTCACGCCACTGCAGGGCATTCGTAATAAGTTCGAGAATCGGGCCACAGTGACATTCGCGCAGGGCAGCGTTTATGCCGAGAGTTCCACGGCTCTGATCCCCTCCGACGTTCTTACGCCCGCCAACGGCAACTCCGGCGAACATGGCCTGTTCGCTGAATATTTCAATAACGACAATTTCCAGGGCACACCGGCTTTGTCCCGGGTGGAACCGCGTGGATATTTTGTCTGGGCCATGCACGATCCCGCGGTCATTCGTGTTCTCCCGTCGCCGACTTTCTCGGTCCGGTGGACTGCCGTGCTTCATCCCACGGCCACGGGCGAATATCAGATCGGAATCGCTCGCGAAGAGTGCGATAGCTGCCCGGGAACGAATTCGACGCGCGTCTACCTGGATGGAACGTTATTGATTGAGCAGAACCGCCGCTCTGCTTCCGGCCATCAAGCGCTTCGGAAAGCGCTACAGCTTGAAGCCGGCAAAACGTACAACATCCGGGTGGAGTACGCGCAGCGTGAAGGCGGTTCGGGCGTAGAGCTAGTCTGGACGCCGCCCGCCGAGTCCCTTCTGCAACAGGCAGTCGACACCATCAAGCAATCCGATGTGGCAATTTTGTGCATCGGTTTGAACTCGCGTTTGGAAGGAGAAGAATCCCCCATTGACATTCCTGGGTTCTCGCACGGCGACCGCACCGATATCAACCTGCCTGCGCCGCAAAAACACCTGCTCGAAGCTGCTCTCGATACTGGCAAGCCCGTCATCGTAGTTCTGGTGAATGGAAGCGCGCTGGCCGTCAGCCTCGCGAAGCAGCGTGCCCAAGCAATTCTCGAAGCGTGGTACGGAGGTCAGGAAGGTGGAACCGCCATAGCCAACACATTGAGCGGCGACAACAATCCGGGCGGCCGATTGCCTGTGACGTTTTACGAATCGGTGGATCAGTTGCCGCCATTCAATGACTACTCGATGAAGAATCGCACGTACCGCTATTTCACGGGCAAGCCGCTCTATCCCTTCGGCTACGGCTTGAGCTATTCCGATTTCCGGTATTCCGACTTTTCAGCGAAGCTGGGTACCGATACAAAATATGAATTGAGCGTCCGCGTGACCAATCAATCCTCACGCGATGGCGATGATGTTGTGCAGCTCTATTTCAAAACTCCGACCGAAAACATCGCGTTAAAGGACTTCAAACGGGTGCATCTGAAAGCCGGAGAAAGCCGCACGGTTAGCTTTCTGGTCGATCAGGGCCTACTCCGCAGCAGCAAGCTACTGGGCATCGGCGGAGGCCAACCCTTCAAAGAATGGACCGGGGAACACTTCGTCCAGCCACCGCAGAAGACGTTCGATGCGCCGCAACTCTGATTTCTTCGAGGACACCGAGCTTGATCTCATCTTCATGGCGCGCCGCCTGCGGGAGGCGCTTCGCCTGGAAGCCCTGCTCACCGATGCGAATATCGATTATCTGGTTGAGACCGGAACCTACACTGGCGGGTTTCTGATGAAGCGCGATCTGACCGGCGCGTTTTTCTATGTAGCGCCGGCCGATCTCGCCACCGCACGGGAGTTATTGGTCCAGCACGGTTACAAGCCGTATCGCAGTGAGTGAGTTATGTTACTGGTTCACAGCGGCGCAAATTTTCCGCCATCTGTTCCGGCTCGGTATCCGCCAGAAACGTACCATAGCCGGTCTCAATCGTAGCCAGATACTTCAGTTTGGTCGGGCTGCGTTGCAGCGGCAGAAATTGCACGTGGAAATGGTACGGCGCTGTCTTATCCCGTAACGGACCTTGCTTCACCGCCATCATCAACGGCATCATGAATCCGAATAGATTGTCGTACTTGCGTCGAATGATGCTAATGATTGCGGCAAGACTGCTCTTCTCTTCAGCCGTCAGCTCCAGCAATGTCCTTACATGTCGCCGGGCGTAGATCGCGACCTCAGCAGGAAACCGGGCCGCAAAGGGAACAAACGCTGTGAAATGCTCATCGCCCGCAACAGTTCTGCTCTCCTGCTCCAGTTCTTCGTGCAGAAGACGGCAGAACAGGCAAGCGCCGCCATTCGCATCCGCATATTCGCGCGAAGATTGCAGCTCGGTCCGCACATTCGGTGCAATGAACGGCATCGCATAAATCTGGCCGTGCGGGTGCGGCATGGTCACACCGACTGCTTCTCCGCAATTTTCAAACACAGCCACTAATGCTATATCCGGATTTTCGCTATGTTGCCGGGTCCGTTCCGTCCACAGGTCGACCACTTTGCGCCAGGTTTCCAAGCTGAGCTTGGAAGGAGGCAACGTGTGCTCCGGCGAGTACAAGACCACATCGCAAGCGCCGCGCGGCCCTGTTTCGGCAAATAGTCCATCTACCGGCGCATACGGTTCCGCAACGGGCGAGAAAGCCGGATAGTCGTTTGGATAGAGATAGACATCGTAATGTTCCGGCACTCGCCCGGAGCCCGGGTCGAACGGGCACCAGTTGGCAGGCATTTGCGGCCGATCCTGACGGTTGGTGGACACCACCACCCATTGCTGAAGCAAAGCGTGCCAACGAAGCCGGTGCATGTCTATTGGATCGTGCTTCCAATTGGAAAGGTAACGGTGTTGCTTAAAGAGCCGTTTTGCATTAGGAAAAGCTGCGCCCTCGAATCGGGCTCCAGGCCGGCCGGAATCACGACGCGAACTTCGTAGACCCCGATCGATCCCTTGGGCAACACCGCGGAACTCACTTCGGCGGGGATTCCATTCACAGTGGCTCTTACGGGAATCTCCACGGGAGCGTCCATGCCAGCGTACGGAATGCCCGGCAGCACGGGTATCGTTGGGTCTCCTGTATCTACCAATCCAAGCCCGGCAGTCCATAGCGTGACCGCTTCGCCGGGGTGAACCGGGCTGTCTTCCGTTACCGGCGCTCCCGCCTGTCCATGTAGTAACATTCCGGCCCGAGGCTCCGGCCCTCCAAACGCAAACACGCCAGGGTTCGCGGCCGTCAGTTTCAATGGAATCGCATTGGTGATCGTGACGCTTCCATCGGAGCGCTCTGTACGAACGTAGAGACTCGCGGATGAGGCGTCGCCGGTGTCGTATGGGAGCTGGGCCCGTATTTCGGTAGGGCTCGCCGAAAGCAGAGGCAGCGCAAATCCGTCGAAGACGAGCTCCACGCCCGCCAATTTTTTCGGAAGCGCATGCACTCCATCGTCGGGCGCAGACCTGCTCTCCTCGCTGAGACCCGTTCCGCTAATCGTCACCAGCGTGCCGGGCGCGAGCGGACCTGTTGTCAAATTCGCGGAGTTTACGATCGCGTTGTTTGCCAGCGGAACATCTCCGGCCGTGAAAACCAGAATCCTGCGGTTCACTCCATCCGCCACGAACACATTTAGGCCGTCCGAAACCAGCGCGTCCGGCCGACCGATCGTGTCCGGGCTGGCAACGTCGCCTGGTTCGCCTAAAGCCGCATCCGGCGGCTGATTGCCGGCTGTGGGGATAGAGTTCCAAACCAGCACGCGATGCAATGCCGCATCGCCTACGAACACGCGGGCGCCGTCGAATGCAACAGACACCGGCTGCATGACGGCAGTCAAAATAACATCCGGAGCATTGTTCGCCTGCGGCGAACTGACGTCCCGCCAGATAGAGACTTCACGTCTCGCCGTATCAGCAATCAACACCGTTCTGTCATGAACGCTGACCGCCGCAATCCCCGGCAGAACAGATTGGTTCACGACCGAAGTGGGTGAAAGCTCGCAAACCGCGCAGCCCGTCGCAGACTCGCCTGCCATGTCCGCTTTAGGCCCGGGGAGCGCTACAAGGTCGAACGCGAACACGCGTCCCGACGCATCGGCCGCGTAAAGCTTTCCGTTGGAAATCGCGAGGCTGGTGGCCGCAATGCCCGCATCCTTCGCCGAAAACGAGCGCTGCCCGATTATGGCGCGCGCGGCCTGCCCACTATGAAACTGCGCAGCGGCAAGGCATGTATTCAACAGAGCCGCCACCGCCAGGGAGCGGGAGACTATTGGGAAGCGAAAACACACTAGCTAATAGCCTACTTCTTTTCGGCGCTATATGTCGCGGTGACGCGTGTGGATACTCCGCCACGCGGCGCAAACTCGCCAATTACGGTCGCCTGCACGGGATCGGCAGCCTTCACAACATCGGCCAGCATGCGGTTGACAGCGTTCTCTTGGAAAATTCCTAAATTGCGGTAGGCCAGCGTGTACATTTTTAACGATTTCAGTTCCAGACAGCGCTCGCGCGGCGTGTAAATGAGCCGCAAGGTGCCGTGATCCGGCAACCCGGTCTTCGGGCACACAGAGGTGAACTCCGGCATGACAATTTCAATTTCGTACTGGCCGTACTGATTGGGCCAGGTCTCGATGTCCGGCAGCGGGGCGTGGACGCCCGCTTCCGCGTGCTCATCGGTGTATTGACGAATTTCACTCATTTCGCTTCTAACTGATTGGCCAACAGGTGGAGAAACAGACCTACGTCTGTGACGACACCGACGGCCTGGCCGGTTCCGCGGTCGCTCACCTTGGTGGGAACCGCCGGATTAATATCGACGCACACCGTCTTTACCCAGGCCGGCAGCATGTTGCCCACCGCGATCGAGTGCAGCATAGAGCTCAGACACAGCACGATCCCTGCGCCCTGCAATTGCGCCGCGTAGGCATCCTGCGCCTGGTTCATATCCGTGATGACGTCCGGCAACGGGCCGTCGTCGCGCAAGCTTCCGGCCAGCACAAACGGCACGTTCGCCTGTACGCACTCGTACATCACTCCGCTCGTGAGGAGACCGCTTTGGACTGCCTGCTTAATTCCTCCCGCGTGGTTGATCGCATTGATGGCCCGCATATGGTTACGGTGACCGTGCTGCTCCAGCCGGCCGTCTTTTGTGCGGACGCCTAGCGAAGTGCCAAGCAAAGCCGCCTCAATATCGTGCACGGCCAGCGCGTTTCCCGCCAGCACGACATCGATCCAGCCGCTCCGGATCAATCGGGATAATGCCTCGCATCCGCCGGTGTGAACCACCACTGGACCCGCTACGGCCACTATGCGCTGTCCGTCGCTTCGCACCTGCCGCATGATAGCGGCTGTCTGCGCAACGGCGGTCTCCACCTGCCGCTCAGACGAAATGTCGTTGCTCATGAAGGCAAACGACAGCCGGTCGCGCTCTTTCGCCACGGGCACAACGCGGATGCCTTTCATGCCGACCACTACCGGATCGCCCGCCTTAATATCGCGCAACCGGCGGCACGTCGCCACGTCCTCGCGGACCACGATCATGGCGTCCATTCGCTGATTGCGAACTTCCAGCCAGTGTCCACGGTGGCGGATTAATGTCCTCTGGTTTGTCGTCGAATAGAAATCTTCCGGAGCGCAGCAATCCTTTTCCGCCGGTTGCAGTTCGACATCGCCTGCATCTACCGGAGCGCAGCCCAGCCCGATGAGCTGCGTCATCATCTTTTCCATGCGCTCCTGGTCGGGAGCTGCTACGCGCAGGCGCAGTTTGGATGGATCGCTGTTCGTTCGCCCGATGGAGAAGTTCTCGACTTCGAAGCGGCCGCCGAACTCGACAACCGCGTCGAAAATCTGCTCCATAATGTGGGAATCGATCAGGTGTCCTTGCGCTTCGACAACTTCGGTAAGCGGCAGATCCGCCTGGGAGGACGGTTGTGCCATGTCTAGGGATGTGAAAGCAATAACGGCAGTCCCTCTTTGCACATATAGCTCGGCCGGTAGCGTTCCTTGTTGTACATATGATCGACGTCCAGGCGGCGCGGTCCCAACTTCGGGTCGGGAATATTGACCATCGCGTATTTCCCTTCGTTGATAGAAGCCATTAAGCCGTGTTTGCCGGACGTAATCGCGTCGTACGCCATGGTTCCGAACGTGGTGGCGACCATCGTGTCCATGAAGTCCGGGGCGCCGCTTCGCAGATCGTAGGTCAAATCGCTGACCACGGTTTCAGCACCGGTTTTCTTGATGATCTCGTCGCTGAATGCCTCGGCCACGCTGAATTTCTTTCTGTGTCCGAAGGCGTCCGGCTCGCCATATTCCTTCGTCTGATAGCTTTGCCATTGCGCGCCTTCCGAAAGAATCACCAGCGAGTAATTGCTCGGGTTGTTGCGCTTGTCGGTCATCAGTAGTTCGATCATGTGATCCAAATCGAATTTGTATTCCGGAATCCCGCAGCGCAGCGAGGTCACATAAGCCGTGTAGAGAGCGGTGTAGCCGGCGTCCCGTCCGAACATGCGGAAGATCCCAACGCGTTCGTGCGAGCCCACCGTTGTGCGCTGCCGCTGAATCGCGTCCATAGCGCGGGAAACCGCCGTTGAGAAGCCGATGCAGTATTCCGTATTCCGGACGTCGTTATCCATCGTCTTCGGAATACCCATCACCTTGAAACCAAGCTTGTCCAGCACCGCAGCATAGCTCAGCGTGTCGTCGCCGCCAATCGCCACCAGATATTCAATGCCAAGCTTCTGTAGATTGCACAATACCTGTTTGCTGAGATCCCAGGTCACTAAGCTCTTTCCGTCCTTGTTGCTTTCAGCTTTGGGAAAATCCTCCGGTTTCAGAAACGAAGGAAGTTGCTTCATCTTGGAAGGATTAGTGCGGCTGGTGTGCAGAAATGTCCCGCCAAAGCGGTCGATAATGCGCGTGTTTTCGCGCGTCAACGGCAAAATATACCGCTTGACACTTTGCGGGTCCTCCAGATTCAGGTCTGTCAGACCCTTCCAGCCGAGGCGAATACCGGTGACCTGATGGCCGTCTGATGTGCTGCGGTAGACAACGTTCTTAATGACCGCATTCAGACCGGGCACATCACCGCCGCCGGTCAAAATTCCGATTTTCATGATGCTCCTGGATAGCTTTATTTTAGCGTTGAGCGCGAATAGCGCAGAGGATGTGGGGGACCCCTTGCTTACGCGCGGGGTTCTCCGGCTACTGAGTTACACCCACCAGGGCGCGGCCGGCTGTTCGCGAATGATGATCTGGTTCAAGAATTCCGCCGCCTTGGTCAGTCCTTCGTCGGGAGACATGATGGTGTCTTCGTGCTCGATGGAAAGCACGTAATCGTAACCGTACATGCGCAGCGTGGAGATAAACTCTTTCCACCAGCCATACGGATGCCCGTAGCCGCACGAACGGAAAATCCAGGCGCGATTGCGCTCGTCGGTATATTTTTTCGTGTCCAGTACGCCGGTCTTCGGCAGGTTCCAATCGTAGATCTGGGTATCTTTTGCATGCACGTGGAAGACCGCGTCGCCCAATACTCGAACCGCTTTGATCGGATCAATCTGCTGCCAGAACATGTGGCTCGGATCGTAATTGCAGCCGATGTTATCCCCGGCGATGGAGCGCAGCTTCAACATGGTCTCGGGGCTATACACAACGAAGCCGGGGTGCATCTCGATGGCGATTTTGATGCCGTGGTCGCGTGCGAATTTTGCGTGCTGCGTCCAGTACGGAATGACTTTCTTCTCCCACTGCCATTCGAGGACATCGAGATATTCGGGAGGCCACGGGCAAGTCACCCAGTTTGGATATTTGGCGTTGTCGCTGTCCCCGGGGCACCCGGAAAAATCGATCACTACAGGAACTCCCAGCTTGGCCGCGAGTTCTACGGTCTTCTTGCTTGTATCCGCGTATCCTTTTGCAACTGCCGGATCGGGATGGATCGGATTTCCATGCGCGCTCAAAGCGCTGACTGTGAATCCATGGTCATCCAATTTCTTCTTGAATTCCTTGAGCTCCTTTTCGTTCTGGAGCATTGATAATTTGCAGTGCGGATCGCCGGGATAATTTCCGGTTCCGAGTTCCACGGTTGTAATGTTCAGGCTCTTGAGCTTTTCAAATACTTTCTCAAGCGGAAATTGCGATAGCAACGGGGTGAAACATCCAACTCTCATGAGCGCAGCGTATCACAGGAATTCAGCACACCAGAGTTTCCAGAGCAGCCACGCGACGGCCAGCAGAAAACCAAGCAGAGCCTTGTACTCTTCATTGCGCCGATAAAGAGCCCAGGAAAACCGGCGCGTTCCGTTCCATTTGCGGGCGGGCAGGAATCTGCGCACGTGTCCGGCATAGATTGCGTACTCGGGAAATATTCCGCGGAGGTGCTGTTCTTCCAATTCAACGGCAGGCAAATACACTAACAGAAACACGGCCGCGAAGATCAGCGCCAGCCAGATGTTACGCGAGGCAATCACGATGCCCAATGCCACGATCAAGGTACCTGCATATAGCGGATTGCGAAGGTAAGCGTACGGCCCCGACGTGGCCAGTTCACGATCTTTTGCCAAATGTCCGGCGGCCCAGCCGCGCAGCCAAAGTCCAAGCACCGAAACCGGTAACCCGGCGAGCATGAAATCCGGCGTTGGCTGTGAGAGCCAGGCAAATCCCACAAGCAGAATAAAGCCGCATGTCACGCGGAGGCGCTGAACGAAATCGGCGTAGCGCTTTGGGAATATCACGAGCGAGGAACTGCGCTGAGAACGGAGGTCAAAGCGTCGCTGACCTGCTCGACGGTAATTTCCGTCATGCTGGCGTGAATTTCGCGGCCGCGTTTATATGTTGTTTCTACGACCGCGGTGCGCAGCACTGACATACTGCCTCCAAAAGGACCTGTGCAGGCTGGATCCGTTGGACCAAACAAAGCAACTCCCGGCTTGCGCAAAGCCGCGGCCAAATGCAAGGGACCGCTATCGAGTCCAATGACAGCGGTGGCGCGGCGCGTTGCATCGATTAAGCCGGGGATTCCGGAAGTATGCACGTGGACATGCGCGAGTTTTTTGATTTCCGCGGCTCGGTGTTCGGGCACATTCGCCACAAGCGCGAAACCATCTTTCGCCAGTTTTTGTCCGAGCGCCTCATATCGCGCCAACGGCCACTCCTTGCTTTTCCATCCGGCAAACGGGCTCGTCAGTACAAAAGGCCCAGAAGGCAAGCGGCCTTCGGGATCTCCTGGCGGAATCCAGGAATCGTGGGTCAGTGTTGCGGCTCCGCCGGCTGCAATGAGTTGGAGATTTCTCTCGATGCGATGCGGCCCGATTACGGGAACCCGGCGCGTGTAGAAAAGCGATGCGAGCGGTTCGCGTGCAACCGATTTGTCGAATCCAAGAAATTCTCTCGGACGCGCCACGCGCCCGGCGAGCGCCGATTGCAACAGGCCCTGGAAATCTATCGCCAGATCGGGCTGCAATGCGCGCAGCCGCCGCCATGTGCCGGCAAGCGAACTTACTCCAGAGCGCTCCAGCGGAATCAACTCGTCGACGAAAGGATTTCCTGCGAGCAGCGGAATCCATCTTCGCGCGACCAGCCACGCCAGCCTGCTCGCGGGGAAGCTCTTCTTCAGGCTGGCAACCGCGGGCAGCGCATGCAGAATATCGCCCATCGCACCTAACCGGATCACGAGTATGGATTTCATGCGCAGGAACCATTCCGCTGCCGGTGCAGCACGAAATTCACGAATTCGGCGGTGCGATCGCGTTCTTCTTCCAGATCTTCGACGATCGTGGAACAGAACTTCGGAAGCTGCGAGCGCCAAGTCTCCGGCTTTGCGATCAGCACGGCCTTCACGTTGCGCAGCGCCGCGACGAGTTCGGCTCTCGCTTGGGTAGGCAGCAACGTATCGGGGGCGTCCAATACAATCGCCAGCACATTGCGGCCGCAGAGTCGCCTGGCCTGAACGGCAGTGAGGGGGTCGAATAGTCCAACGACCGTGGTCCATTCGGCGCTGCCGTCCAGTGTTCCCAATTGCTCGGCCGTAATGATTTTCTCTCGAGTGTCCAAGGTCTATTTTGCAGTATTCCTTCCCACTGTAAGCAACTCCAGGGCTACATCCGCTACTCGCGCCGCGCTAACACGGGTCATGCAGCGATGGTCGATCGGGCACTCGCGCAACAGGCACGGACTGCATTCGACGGGCTCGCGAACGACACGGCTGTGCAAACCCGTGGGGCCTGTGGCTATATCATCGGTTGCGCCGAAAATCGCTACAGTCGGCACCCCCAATGCGGACGCGATGTGCATCGGTCCAGAATCGTTCGTCAGATACACTTCGCAGGCTGCCGCGAGGTCAATAAAATCCGCAAGCTCTGTCGTACCCGCGAAGCTGACACACTCGACTCCTGCGGAGCGAATCCTGTCCCGGACAGCATCGCAGATCGGCGCCTCGGCTTTCGAGCCAAACACCGCGACCGAGGCGCCACGCTCCCGCGCAACCCGCACGGCTGCTTCGGCGAACCGTTCTGCCGGCCAACGCTTCGCGCCGCCGTAGGCTGCTCCGGGACTCACTCCAATGAGCGGCCCCGAAACTTTTGCTGGGCGCGCGCCGGACAATCGAATCGTGGAACCGGCCGGATAATTCGAAATCACGTTGGCGCGCTTGAGCAGTTCCAGATAATAAAACTGCTGGTGTTTTGGCATTTCGCCCGGACGGGGCACCGGGATTGCATCGGTGAGCAGCCAGCTACGCGCATCGCGCGCATAGCCGATCCGCACCGGAATTCGGGCGAGCCGAACGAGGGCCGCGGCTTCGAACGCATTTTGAAAGAGAATCGCGCAATCGAACTGGCGCTTTCGCAGCTCCGAAACGAGGGTCCATTTGCCGCGCCATCCTTTCCAACCTTTGGGAGCGGTGTATGGAATCAGTTCGTCGCAAAACGGCTCGCGCCCATAGAGCCCCGCTACCCAGGGCCGCGCAAGAATGGCGATGTGCGCGGAGGGAAAGCGCGCGCGCAGAGCTTGAAGCGCGGGAATCGACATGACAGCGTCCCCCACCCAATTTGTCGCGCGAACCAGAATCCTATTCAATGCAAAGCACCGCCACTTCAATCGTAAAATGAAAGCGGGAATGGCTCATCTCTACAGCCGCGAGGAACTCATCGCCCGGCGCCAGGAGTGGAAATCCCAGGGCAAGAAAGTCGTGTTCACAAACGGATGCTACGACATTCTGCATCCGGGTCACATTCGTTTGCTGGAGCGGGCCCGTTCGCTCGGAGATGTACTCATTCTCGCTCTGAACACGGATTCCAGCGTGCAGAGGCTGAAGGGCCCGTCGCGGCCTTTTTTCGACGAGCGCACGAGAGCCGAACTCGCGCTGCAGCTTGAAGCAGTGGACGTGGTGACTTTGTTTGACGAAGATACGCCGCGCGAACTGATTGCGGCCGTTTTGCCGGATGTGCTTGTCAAGGGCGCGGACTGGGCGCATTTTATTGCGGGACGCGAGGAAGTGGAGGCTGCCGGAGGGCAAGTCCACGCTTTGCCGCTGGAGCCGGGCTACTCCACCACCGATATCGCCGCGAAAATTCTGGCACGGTACCAGTGACTCACCCGTCAACGCGAGAGCTTCTGCAATCCGCGGCGAGACAAGCGGATTTTCAAACGCTGCTGCATCGCCTCATTCGCGGCGAACCGGGGCCGTTTGCGCTCTCCGGCCTGGTGAATACAGCGAAGGCGCTCTATCTTGTTCTGCTGTACCAGGCGACCGAGAAGCCGCTGCTGGTTCTGGTAGACGGCAACAAGCAGGCGGAAACGCTGCTCGAATCCACCGAAGTTTTTTTTAAACTGCTGTTCGAAGGACGCGATCTACCCAGTCCCGAGCTGATTCCGGCTCTCGACGTTTTACCGCATCAGCATCTATCGCCGCACAGCGAAATCGCGGAGAAGCGTGCGGTGGGTTTGTGGCGGCTCTCGGCACAAAAGATCCCGATTACCATTGTTCCCATTGCCTCTGCGTTGCTTCGGACGGAATCGGCCAGCTTCTACAGGCAACTTGCCCTGACGCTGCGCACGGGCGAGGAGATGGCACTGGAAGATCTGGTTCAACATCTCGAAAGCATCGGATATGAAAGGCGCGAACCGGTCGAGATGGTGGGCGAATATTCGGTGCGCGGCGGAATCTTTGATGTCTTTCCTGCTGAAGCAGCGCATCCGGTTCGCATCGAGTTTTTCGGCGATGAGATCGAATCGATTCGCCAGTTCGATGTGGAGTCGCAACGCTCTATTCTGAAGATTTCTTCGACCACACTGCTGCCGCTGGCTGAATATCCGAAATCGCGCGCGCTTTTGAAGCAATTGGCCGATGCGGCCGGGGAAGCAGATCTGGAACTCGCGAATCCAGGGGAAGCGTTCCCCGGCTGGCAGTTTCTGGTTCCTCTCGTTCGCCCGCGCACGCACAATCTGTTTGGGCTCAATCCGGACGCGCTGGTGGTTATTGACGAACCGGGTGCGGTGGAATCGGCAGCGGATCGTCTGTGGCAGCGGCTGGAGCATCCGGACCGGCCTGCACCTATCGAACCCGACAAGAATTTTCTGCGCTGGGAAGAATTGGCTGCTTCGCTTGAAAAGCGAACCCAGATCAGCTTTCAGGAGCTTGAAATCGTATCTGCCGTCTCGGGGCTGCACATCCCGACGCGGCCTTCGCTCACGTTCCAGGGCAACATGCCAGTTGCAGTGGCGGAGGCGCGGAACCTGATTGCGGCCGGAAACCGGGTTGCGTTCTTCGCCGCGTCGATGGGAGAGCTCGAACGGCTGGCCGATGTGCTGCAGGAATACGCAGTTCCTTACCAACTCGGAATCGAATCGACGTCGGGCACGCGGACGTCGCTCGCGGAGCGGGCCTATTATGCGGGTGAGGTTGCAAGCGCCTATCTGATCAAAGGCTGCGTCCGGCGTGGCGCTATTTTTGTCGATTCGCAGTTCGCGATTCTCGGCTCGGAAGATCTTTTTGAGACCTCGGATCTGATCGCGCGGCAGCCGGTGAACAAATCGCAGCTTGCGGCGTTCGCGGCCGACATTGCCGATCTGAAGCCAGGCGATTTCGTGGTTCATACCACTCATGGCGTGGGCCGCTTTCTGGGAATTCGCGAAATCGTCCAAGGCGATCAGAAGGGCGATTTCATGCTGCTCGAATACGCGGGCGAATCGAAGCTTTATGTTCCGCTGACGCGGCTCGATCTGGTGCAGAAGTATCGCGGCGCGGGCGAGGCTAAGCCGCATCTCGATCGCCTGGGCGGTGTGACGTGGGAAAAGACAAAATCGCGTGTCAAAGCCAAAATGCGCGATATGGCGGACGAGCTTTTGAAACTTTACGCCCAGCGGCGCATGACGAAAGGCTTCGCGTTTTCGCATGACGGCAACTGGCAGCGCGAATTCGAAGACGCGTTCGAATACACGCCGACGAAAGACCAGGTGAACGCTGTTTCGCAAATCAAGAAGGACATGGAGACCGAGCAGCCCATGGATCGCCTGCTGTGCGGCGATGTCGGCTTTGGGAAGACCGAAGTGGCGATGCGGGCGGCTTTCAAAGCGCTCGGCGACGGCAAGCAAATCGCGGTGCTCGCGCCCACGACGGTTCTGTCGTTTCAGCATTATGAGACATTCAAACGGCGCTTTGCCTCGTTTCCGGTTCGTGTTGAACTGGTGAGCCGCTTCCGTACGCCGAAGGAAATCAAGGCAGTTCTGGAAGATCTGGCAACGGGAAAAGTCGATATTCTGATCGGCACGCACCGGCTGCTTTCGAAAGACGTTCAGTTTTACGATCTGGGCCTGCTGATTATCGACGAAGAGCAGCGCTTCGGCGTGCGGCATAAGGAACGGCTGAAACAGCTCCGGCATAATGTCGACGTGCTCACGATGAGCGCAACGCCGATTCCGCGCACGCTTCACATGTCGCTGCTCGGTTTGCGTGATATGTCGGTGATTGAGACCGCGCCCAAAGACCGGCTCTCCATCAATACGGTCGTGGCGCATTTTCATCCGGACCTGATTAAAGCGGCGATCGAACAGGAACTCGCGCGGCAGGGGCAGGTTTATTTCGTGCACAATCGCGTTGACACCATTTTCATGCGGGCCGCGTTCATTCAGGAATTGATTCCGCAGTGCCGCATCGGTGTCGGGCACGGGCAGATGGGCGAAGCGGAACTGGAGAAAGTGCTGCTCGGCTTCATGCGACACGAGTACGACGTATTTGTGTGCACGACCATCGTCGAAAACGGCCTGGATATTCCGCTCGCGAACACGATTATCATCGAAAATGCCGAGCGGTATGGCCTCAGCGAACTCTATCAGCTTCGTGGACGCGTCGGGCGTTCGAACCGGCGCGCTTATGCGTATTTGCTGGTACCGGCTGACACGCAGCTCAGCGAAGTAGCACGGAAACGTCTGGCGGCGCTGAAGGAGTTCAGCGATCTTGGAGCAGGATTCAAAATTGCAGCGCTCGATTTAGAGCTGCGGGGCGCGGGGAATCTGCTGGGTGGCGAGCAACACGGCCATATTGAGGCGGTCGGGTATGACACGTATATTCGGCTGCTGGAGGAAACCGTCAGCGAATTGAAAGGCGAGGAAGTGCCACTCGAAATTCACGCAACGCTCAATCTGGGTCTCGATATTCGCATTCCCACTGAATACATTCCGGACGAGGCGCAGCGGCTGCGCTACTACAAGCGCATTGCCGACGCTAAAGACGATGACCAGGCGAGCCGCATCACCGATGAACTTACCGACCGGTACGGGCCGGTTCCTGATGAGGTCCGGAACTTGGTTCGCTTCTCGCTGGTGAAGGCGCTGGCGGAGCGCTCCGGCGTGGAATCGATTGAGCGGCGGCAAGGGTTTGCGAATATCAAGTTCCATCAACAATCGAAGATCGATCCGTTAAAGCTGATGGAGTTGGTGCGCAAGACAGGCGGAGCGCAGTTTACGCCGGCGGGAGTTTTGAAACTACCGCTCGCACCTTCGAACAATTCGGCTCAGCTTCTGGAGGAGCTGCGGTCCACGTTGCTGAGCCTGACGGCGGAAGAGCAGGTTCTGGTGAAGCAGTAAAGACGACGCCGCTCCCTCACGGTCGCGGTTCTGATGTGTTTTTACCGTCTATAAAAAAAAGGGATTTTAAGTTTGACGGCGGTAATCGCCGCGGCTGAAGTATTTTTCGAGCCAGACGTAGAGACAGATGAACAGATAACGGCTGCCCATCTCTTTAATTTTGAGCTTGGGAGTGCCGGTGCGGCGGTTACGCCAGGTGATGGGGATAACGGTCCAACTGTAGCCGCGGACCATCGTCTTTAGCGGTAACTCTACCGTCAAGTTGAAGTGCGGCGAGAGGAGCGGCCGGCAGCCTTCGATGACCGTGCGGCGGTACGCTTTGAAGGCATTGGTCGTATCGTTTAAGCGGGTCCCGAACATCAACCGGATGAAGAAATTGGCGAGTCGGTTCACTTTGAGCTTTAGCCAGGGATAGTCGATAACGCCGCCGCCTTTAATGAATCTCGAGCCAAAAACGGCGTCCCAACCCTCGTTTAATAGCCGCCAGTAACGAACTACGTCGCGGCAGTCGTCGGATTCGTCCGCCATCATGAGGACAGCAGCGTCGCCGTTGATGTTGTCGAGGCCGCAAATGATGGCGCGGCCGAAGCCATGCGGTCCCGGATTCTTGACGGGACGAAGTGTCGGGACGCGCTCGCGAGTCTCGATCAGCTTTTCCCAGGTCGCGTCCGTGCTGCCATCGTCCACCACGACAATTTCGTGCGGGACGTTGTGGAGACGTAGCTCTACATAGAGATGTTCCACGGTAGACGAGATGCAGCCCTCCTCGTTGAGAGCGGGAATGACAACACTCAGAAGCTGCAGGGGCGGGGATGAACTCATAGAACAGCAGAGCGCGCGAGCCAATGCGGATCGCTGTGAACCTGGACGGCGATTTCGTCGAGAATCGATTCGAGGGAGCGTTTCGGCTTCCAGCCAAAATCGTTTGCGGCACGGCTGCAATCCATCACGATCCAGGGGATATCGAAGGGCCGTGGGCGGCCGTCGGACTCGGGCGCGTGCGGGCCGAAATGCTCGTCGCACCAGGCGGTCAGTTCGGCAAGCGACATGGCGTTCGCGAGGCCGCCGCCGGCGTGATAGATGGGATCAGAATTCGGGCTGCCGCGCATTTGCGCTTGGATCAGATCCGCCAAATCGTCGGGATGGAAGGCGTCGCGCACTTGTAGACCGCGCCCGCCAAATCCGAGGTACCGAAGGCGCAGGCGTGCCGCATGAGCGTGCAGCCAATAGGAGAAGATTCCCTGCTCGGCGGTGCCGAACTGTCCGGCTCCGGCGAGAACGCCGCAGCGGTTGATCCAGACCGGAAAGCCGAATGTCAGGGCGTATTCAAACGCCATGACTTCGGAGGATAGCTTGGTGGCGCCGTAGATGGAGATGGGCTGGCGCACGGGAAAGCTTTCGGTCACGCCCGCGGGGCTCACTCCTTCGGGGAGAGGCTGCGTGGTATCCAGTTCGAATTTGCGGCCGTTTTCGCGGAGCGGGAGAGAGGCGAGATCGTTGATGGAGTAAACGCGGTTCGTGCTTAGCAGGACGAGTCCGGCTTTGCGCTCACGGCAGTATTCGAGAATGTTCAGCGTTCCGCCGAGATTGTGTTCGGCGACCTGGCGGGCGCTGGAGCGGCCATCCACGCCGGCGAGAACGCTGGGGTTCGCGGCGGCATCGATGACCCAATCGGAATCCGGGAGTGCTTCTATGTCGCTGCGCATGCGCAGATCGCCATGGAAGAACGAGATGCCCTTGTTTGCGAGGGCGCTGCGGTTCGACTCGGAGCCCGGGCGGGAGAGATTGTCGATTCCGGAGATCTGGAGCCCTTCGATGCGGTCTTTCAGAGCTAGCGCAAGCCGGCTGCCAACGAATCCACAGATGCCGGTGATGAGGATTTTCATTGGCTTTAAGCTGGGGCGATCAAGGCCGCTCCCTCACGGTCGCGGTTCTGCCGGAGGCGGGTGTGCCAGGATTCGGCGATTTCGCGGAAAACGTCGCCGAGCGAGCGCGTGATGGTCCAGCCAGGGTAATGCGCTTTCATTTTGCGGAGATCGCTGTAATAGCAGATGTGATCGCCGATGCGGTTCTGATCGACGTAGGTGTACTTCTGCGGCTTGCCGGTTAGCTCCTCAACCATGCCGAAAGCCTCCAGAATGGAGCAGGAGTTCTCCTTGCCGCCGCCGATGTTGTACACCTCTCCGCTGCGCGGTGCGGAGCAAAAGGCCAGGATGAAGTTGGCCACGTCTTCCGAATGGATGTTGTCGCGCACCTGCTTGCCCTTGTACCCGAAGACGCGATATTCGCGGCCTTCGATGTTGCAGCGGATGAGATAGCTCAGGAAGCCGTGCAACTCGACGCCCGAGTGATTTGGGCCGGTCAGACAACCGCCGCGGAGGCAACAGGTCGGCATGTTGAAGTAACGGCCGTACTCCTGGACCATGACGTCCGCGGCCACTTTGGAGGCGCCGAAGAGGGAATGTTTGGATTGGTCGATGGAGAAAGTCTCGGGGATGCCGTGTTCGTATTGCGAGTCGTCGTAGTCCCAGCGGGTGTTCAATTCGCGAAGGGGAATCGTGTTGGGCAGATCGCCGTAGACTTTGTTGGTGGACATGTGAACGAAGGGCGCTTCCGGGCAGGCGCGGCGCGCCGCTTCGAGCAGGTTCAGGGTTCCGCCTGCATTGGTATCGAAATCGTCGAACGGGATGGCGGCTGCGCGATCATGCGACGGTTGCGCGGCGGTGTGGACAATGGCATCCGGCTTTATGTCGGCCACCAGGCGGAGAATCGCTTCGCGGTTGCGGATGTCGACGGCATTGTGCTCGTAGCCGCGAATCTCGCGGCGTAGACGTTCGAGCGACCAGCTTGTATCGCCTTCGGGTCCGAAGAAAACGGCGCGCTCGTTGTTGTCGACACCGTAGATGCGGTACCCATTGCGCGCCAGATGAATGCTGACTTCCGAGCCGATTAGCCCACAGGAGCCGGTGACCAGCGCTTTTTTGACCATAAGGAACGATTTTAGCGAGCGTGGATTTTTCAAAGTAAGATGTTAAGGAACAAAGATGGCTGTGGCCGGATTGGTGCGTGGATGGGCGCTGGGCGTGTGTTTTGGCGTTTTGTGCCTGGGGCAGATCCATTCACCGGGGCAGTCGGCACCGGGGCAGGTCGCGCCGGGCCAGATGCGGACAGTCTCGGGTACGGTGGTGAACTCGGTCACGGGCGAGCCGATTTCTCATGCTCTTGTCCAAGTGTTTGGGTCTGAGAATGCGGCCGTGTTTACGGGGGCAGACGGGCGTTTCGAAATTCCTAATATTCCGAAACAGCCCATCAACGCAACAGCCCGGAAACCCGGATACACGGGCGCACGGCACATGATTCCCTACGGCCCGGACGAGAATAACCTCACGCTCAAGCTCACGCCGGATGCGGGTATCCATGGACGCGTGACCTCCGATCAGGGGGAGCCGGTGGAAGGCATTCAGGTGCAAGCGTTCGGCGAACAGATCGCCGGCGGACGGAAGCAAGAGCGCATGGCTTCGATCGCCACAACCGACGAGAATGGCGAATACGACCTGGACAGCCTGGCGCCGGGAAACTATTTTTTGCGAACGCAGCAACGGCCGCTGTACCGGATGTCCGTCGCGCTTCCCGCTGCGCAAGTGGCGTATCCGGCGGAATTTTATCCGGACGCGCCGGATCGCGCGAGCGCTCAGGCAGTGAAGGTTCTGCCCGGCCAGACGGCGGAAGCCGATTTCGCGTTAAAGCTGATCCCCACCTTCCGGGTGTCGGGCGCGATCGGCGGGGCTGGGAACGGCGGGATTTTTGTGAACATGTCGGGCTCCGATGGGGAGGAGACCTCGACGCCGGTGCAGTTCAATCCGAGAACGGGGCGGTTTACGCTGACTGCGGTTCCGGCGGGCTCCTGGACGTTCACATTTCGGGCGCGAGGGGGAAACAACCCGGCGAATTTCGCCTACGCCGAAACGCAGCTCGATGTAAAGAGCAATCTCTCCAATGTGGTGCTCGCTTTACAGCCGGTGCTTCCAATTCCCGTAAACATTGTGCATGCCGCGGATTCGGCGAGGGGGCCACAGCCAGTCGTCCAACTCATTCCGCGCGGAGGCGCCAGCTTGCTTTCACGCGGGATCTACATGGCTAGACCACCCCAGGCAGAATTGCAGGCGCAAAGCGCTCCGCCGGACACGCTCGAAATCCGGGATATCCCGCCAGGAAGATATCAGGTCGCGGTACGGACGTTTGCATTGAATGAATGTCTGGACACGATCACATCGGGTTCGACCGATCTGATGCATACCGATTTGACAGTTACGGAAGGCGCTCCACCGCAGCCCATTACGGTATCGCTGCGGAACGATTGCGCAACCGTAGACGGGACCGTACGGGCTGAGGGCGTTACCGGGCTCGTCTATGTGCTCCTGGTCCCCGATTCAGGCGTTGGAGATCCGGTCGTGAGGCCAGCGCAACCCAATGGGATGTTCACATTTTCCGGCATCCGGCCGGATACGTATCACGTGTACGCGGTCCCGGAGATTGAGGATCTGGAGTATACGAACCCGGAAGCTCTGCGCGGTTTGAGCGGGCAGGAGATCACGGTGAGCGCAAACCAGAAAGCGGCTGTCACGCTGGATCTCGCGGCCGCGGGAGGGAGCCAATGACTACCATCCGCTCGATGGCATTGTTGGCCGTGCTGAGCGGCTATGCAGCGGCGGGCGCAGCGGCGCCAGGTTACACGGTTACGGGCGTGGTGGTGGAGCATCTTACGAACCGGCCGGTGGAGCGGGTTCTGCTGACGCTCACGGCGACCGATCGATCCGGCCGGGAGGGCGGTTGTTTATCGGACGGGAACGGTTCGTTCCGGTTCGAAAATGTTGCGCCCGGGAAGTACACCTTGACCGCAGAGAGGCCGGGCGGCGTGCCGGAAACGTTGCACGGCAGCGAAGGATTCGTGACCGGGATTGCGGTTGGTCCGGGACGCGACTCCGAGCACATCGTGTTTCCCCTGATGGCGGGCGCCCGGCTTTCCGGAACAGTGACCGACCAGGACGGGGAGCCGGTGCAGAACGCGCGGGTGTACCTGTTTCGAAAGGGCGTGCTAGGCGGATCGATGCACATCAATCTTCAGGGGAACGGCCAGACGAAGACAGCCGGCCGCTTCCATTTTTCGCGGCTGCCCGAGGGGACGTATTATGTCGCCATCGCGGCTCAACCGTGGTATAGCAGCGCGTTTTATGGCGCTTCACGTTCCACAAACATGCCCCCGGAGTTAAACCTCACTTATCCGATTACGTACTATGCGGGCGCGCTGGACCCGGGCTCTGCTTCCCCGATTGCGCTTACGGAAGGATCGAGCACGAACATTCAGATTGCACTGCCATCCGTTCCCGCGTCTACGGTGGTGCTGGATGGAGCGGGGGATCAGAGCAAGGGAGGCGTCGGGGCATGGGTGAGTGTCACGGGACCCGGCGGGTACCCCATCATGCTACCGGCGAATCAAACGTTCCGGGATGGTCATTTAGTAGAGTTGGCGGGGATGGCGCCCGGCGACTATACAGTCACGCTGGGATCTTTCCGGCAGGGCCCTCCGGCGATTCTCCGCCAAGAGCATGTTTCTGTCCGAGGCGGCGCGGATGCGGTAGTGAGCGACGAGCCTTTCGCGAAAGTGACCGGGAGGATCGTTTTTACTCCGCCGGACCGCCCGCCTGAGATACAGATTGCTCTCTTTTCGATGGGGCTCGGCATGGGTCCGCGGGAAGTTGCATCGATTCATCCGGACGGATCATTCGAGTTCAATTCCGCCGGAGTACCGGCGGGCCGCTACCGGCTGCAATTGATGAATGCTCCGGAGTTTCGGATTGTTAGTTTGGCAGCCAAGGAAGCCGCGTTCGACGGAAGCCTCTTGGAGCTGAAGCCGGGGGCAAGCGCTCAGCTTTCCGTGGCTGCCGCGAGGGCGGAATCACGTGTGGAGGGCATCGCCATAAAAGATGGGCAGCCTTTTGCCGGGGCGATGGTGCTGCTGGTTCCGGCGGATCAAAACACGGCGGTTTACATCGGACGGGATCAGAGCGACAGTGATGGCACGTTCACGATTCCTTCCGTGCCGGCGGGGCGATATTTTCTGCTGGCGATCGACGACGGCCGGGATCTGGCGTATCGCGACCGGGCGGCGATGGAGCCGTATTGGAAGAGCGCTCAAACGATCACTGTGCCGGTTGCGGGTGGGAATCCGATCAGGGTGAATGTGGTTGCGCGGGAGAAATAGTTACTTGAGACATCGTGACGAGCAGGAGGAGCGGGCGGCCAGCAACCGCCCCGCAGGATGCCATCCTGACCCACAAAGCAGCCAGATTAGCCCAGTGTATGACTAGCGGGAGGCGCGGGCGCTGGTTTGCTTGGCAGCCGTTTCGGCAGGCGGAGGGGCAGCAACGGCGCCGTTCGGTACCGGCTCGGCGTTCGCGTCAGTCTTCGTAATGCCGAGCGCTTTGCGCAGCTCCGCATCGATTTTGTCGCGAATATCGGTGTTGTCTTTGAGGAACTGACGGGCATTTTCGCGGCCCTGGCCGATGCGCTCGCCTTTGTAGCTGAACCAGGAGCCGCTCTTTTCGACGATGTTGTTGGCGACGCCGAGGTCGAGCAGGTCGCCTTCACGCGAGATGCCTTCGCCGTAGATGATGTCGAATTCGGCTTCGCGGAACGGCGGCGCCACTTTGTTCTTCACGACCTTGATCTTGGTGCGGTTGCCGGTGACAGCATCGCCGTCTTTGATCGCGGCAATGCGGCGAATGTCGATGCGGACGGAAGAATAGAATTTCAGAGCGCGGCCGCCGGTGGTGGTTTCGGGATTGCCGAACATGACACCGATCTTTTCGCGGATCTGGTTGATGAAGATCAGGCAGGTATTCGACTTCGAAACGATGCCGGTCAGCTTCCGCATGGCCTGCGACATGAGGCGGGCCTGGACGCCCATGTGCGAATCGCCCATTTCACCGTCGAGCTCGGCCTTTGGAACCAGAGCGGCGACGGAATCGACCACCAGGACGTCAATGGAGCCGGACGTGATCAAAGCGCTGGTGATTTCGAGCGCCTGTTCGGCGAAATCGGGTTGAGAGACGAGCAGATTGTCGACATCCACGCCAAGCTGTTTAGCGTATACAGGATCGAGCGCGTGTTCCACGTCGATAAAAGCGGCCATACCGCCCAGCTTCTGGGCCTGCGCCACCGCCTGCAACGCAATGGTCGTTTTGCCGGAGGATTCCGGTCCGAAGATCTCGCAAATACGCCCGCGCGGGAATCCGCCAACACCGAGCGCGTAATCGACTGAAATCGATCCGGTGGAGATCGCCGAGACGGGAACGATGGCTTCCTTGGCGCCGAGCCGCAGGATGGAGCCCTTTCCAAACTGCTTTTCGATCTGGCTCAGCGTGAGGGTTAAAGTACGATTACGCTCTTTTTCGTCCATAGGAATTCCTTGCTTCGGGAGGGAGAAGTAAATTCCAGTATAGCGTCAAACAAAAGGTTATGGGATTGTTCTGGGAGGGGAATTTTCAGGTTGTAGCCGCTTTGCGGGCAAAGTAGCCATGACGGGCGCGAACAATCAGGTCCTTGCGGCCTTTGACGCGAATCTGGACGGAATGAAAACGCCCGTCCTCGTTCAAAGGCTCGGGCCGGTAGAAGAGGTTGTACTGGTGCCGGAGCTCGTTGGCGATGTTCTCGAAGGACTGGTTCAACTCGCTTGCCTGGAAGGGGAAAAAGACCATGCCTCCGGTCTGCTCGGCAAAGTAGCGCATTACTTTGTCGCCTTCGGTTTCGATGTGGCTGATGTTGGTGGAAATGGTGTAAATGCTGGTATCGGCGCGCTGCGCCATTTCGAGCGCCTGATCGCGGCTGTGCTGGCTCTCGTTATCTTCGCCGTCGCTCAGGATGACCATGGCGCGCCGGAATTTGTACATGGGCTGATCTTTGATGAGCTTGTCTTTGCAGGCGAAAAAGATGGCGTCGTATAGGGAAGTTCCGCCGCCAGGGCGCAGATTACGAACGGCGTTTTCGAGCACGTTGGTGTTATTGGTCAGGTCGGCAACCAACTCCGCGGAAGTATCAAAGCTGACGACGATGGCTTTATCCTGCTGGCGCATCACGCTGTTGATGAAGTTGATGGCGGCTTCCTGTTGGAAGTGGAAGCGGTCGCGGATGCTGTTGCTGGTATCGATGAGAATGGCGAGGCGGAGCGGCAGGTCGCTTTCGGAGGTGAACTCCAGGATTTGCTGCGGCTTTTTGTTTTCGAAGACCTGGAAGTCGTTTTTTTTGAGATCCGTGATGAAGCGGCCCTTTTTGTCCGTGACAGTGAAGAGCATGTTGACGCGCGTGACTTCAGCGCGGATGGGCGCGGAATCGGAGCCTTGGGGGGCTTGGGGAAAAGCAACGACGGCCAAGGCGGCGAGGGCCGCCGGGAATCGTGAAAACGTCAAGAACCGCTCCCTTGCGGTCGCGGCTCGGTTGTGCAACTTCATTGAGACCAACTTTATTCTAGCCGGATTTGGTTGAGGTACGCGTGCAACTCGGGGGGGAGGGGGCTTTCGACGGTGATCCATTCGGCGGTGGAAGGGGATTGGAAGCTGAGGCGGTGGGCGTGCAGGAAGAAGCGGCCGAGTTCCGAGGCGGGAGCGCCGTAGAGGCGGTCGCCGACGATCGGGTGGTGAATGCTCGCCAAATGGACACGGATCTGGTGGGTGCGTCCGGTGCCGATGCGGACTTCGAGATAGCTCAGGCGGTCCAGTTCTTCGAGAACGCGATATTCGGTCAGGGCAGAGCGGCCGACGCCGAGCTTTGTGGTCATACGCGTACGGCGCACGGGGTCACGAGCGATGGGCGTCGTGATGCGTCCTTGCGGCTGGTTGAATTTTCCGTGGACGAGAGCAAGGTAGGTTTTTTCGACGCGGCGGCCATGGAATTGCGCGGCCAGGGCTTGATGGGCCTGATCGGTGCGCGCCACGACGAGCACACCGCTGGTTTCGCGATCGAGACGGTGGACGATGCCGGGACGCAGGTCGCCGTTCACCGAGGATAAACGGCCGAAATGATGCAAGAGGGCGTTGACCAGAGTTCCACGCGAATGCCCCGCTCCGGCGTGGACGACCATTCCGGCGGGTTTGTCGACCACGATCACATCCGGATCTTCATAGAGGATTTTTAAAGGCAGTTCTTCGGGTTCGGCTTTCAGCGGCGGAAGATCGGCGGGAGTGACGGAGATTGTTTCCATACCGCGTAGGAGAGAGGACGGACGGGCCGGCTGGCCGTCTACTTCAACGAGATTTGTTTTGATCCAGGATTGCAGGCGCGAACGGCTGAATTCCGGGAGACGTTCGTGGAGGAAGGCGTCGAGGCGTTTACCGGAGTCGGAAGGGGAGGCGGTTAGTTGCATGGGCCGCTCCCTATCGCGCTGAAGCGGGCGCGCCCTGCACGCCTGGTCGCGGTTCTGAATGATTCGCGTACCGGAGTTCGCCGGCTTTGACGGGAAAAGGCAGAGTGTTTTCTTTGGGCGGGAGCGGGCAGGTGGCGTACGGAGTAAAGGTGCAGGGCGGATTGTAAGACTTATTGAAATCCAGGTCGACTTTGCCGTTGACCGGGAGCGGCGTGTTCAGCATGCGGCCGGCCTGGTAGGTTTCGGTTTTGTTTGTTGGGTCTTTGAAGAGGAAGAACAGCGTCTGGCCTTCATAGATGGGACGGAGATGATAGGTCTCGCCCTGGTAAGAGAACTCGACGATGCCGGGACTGAGCTCAAGTTCTTCCTGACCCACAATGTTGAGAATGGGGATTTTCTTCTCCTCCGGAATGAAGCGGGCGTTGAAGCGGAACGCGGGGTTGATGGGGAAATACTTCATCCCTGTGAAGTGTTTCCGGGCCGGGCTGGCGCTGTCTTTCACGCGAACGGCGAAGCGGTCGCCGCGCTTAATGACGTAGGCCAAGAGCGTGCCTGAGTGGATCACGTCGGGTTTGTCTTCGTCATACGAGAGCGGAACGGAGGAGCCGTCCGACCGGATAAAGCTCACTTTGTTGCCGTGGAGAACAAAGCGGCCAATATGCGGGATGTCGTTGTCCCCAGGCTTCAGCCAGTCAAGACCGACCAGCGTGAGCCAACTATCGGGCGCGCGGAGACCCTCATCCCGATGCTGTTGCCACGCACGGATGGTGTCCAAGTAACTGGAATGAGCCATGAGCAAGCCCACAATGACTATCAGGAAGCGGATCATGTTTATTCTCGCAACTCAACGATGGTCGCGCCGGAGCCGCCTTCGGCCTGTGTGGCCTGATAGAAGCGGCTGACGTGCGGATTCGAACCCAGGAAATCGCTGACGGCTTTCTTGAGGATTCCCATGCCATGGCCATGGATGATGCGGACGCGGTTGACGGAAGCGAGCGCGGCAGAATCGAGAAATTTATCGACTTGCTCGATGGCATCATCCGCCCGCTGGCCGATCAGGTTCAGCTCGCGATAGCTGACATCCCAAGTGGGACCGGCCTCCAGGCGTACATTTGCCGGCAGCTTCGATTTTTCGGCGACTTGCGAGACGACTTCCACGACTTCCTCACGCGGAACCTGCATTTTCAGAAAGCCGGCTTCGACTTCGAGCATTCCGTTCTTCAAAATACGGCGGACGGTAGCGACTTCGCGGATGTCTTTCAAGCGCACACGCGCGCCTTCCTCGACGGCGAGCAGTTTCGGTGCGGTTTGCGGAATGACCTGGGCGGCCTCTTCGCGGAATTCCCGCTTCGTTTTGGAGATGAGGCGCTGGGCCTGATCGGCGGCCTTGCGGTGCCCGGCCTCTTCCGCCAGACGCTCCACGATGGTTTGCGCGCGGGCTTCGAAATCGGCCACGATGGATTCGGATCTGTGCTCCCATTCGCGCTGGCGGCACTGTTCTTTGCGAAGGCTTTCCTGTTCAAGTTGAGTTTGACGTTCTTTCCACTGCTGGGCGGCTTCTTCGAGCTCTTTCGCGCGGCGGGTGTTTTCTTCGACCTGGCGGTGCAGATCGGAGAGCAGATTTTGAAAATCGGCTTGCATGCGTGGCAGCACCGCGCGGGCTTGGGTCAGGACCGATTCGGGCAGTTCGAGCCGCGTGGCGATATCGAGACCGGCCGATTTGCCGGGTACCCCGAGTTTCAGGATGTAGGTGGGTTGTAGAGTGGCTTCGTCGAAGCCCATGGAGGCGTTCAATACGCCTGGGGTGTGGGCGCCATAGAGCTTCAAAGGGAGCAGGTGCGTGGAGGCGAGGCAGAAGGCCCCGGACTGGCGGAACTGGTCGAGAATGGCGACGCCGAGCGCGCCGCCTTCTTCGGGATCGGTGGCGCGGCCGAGCTCGTCGAGGAGCACGAGGGAATCCGGCGTAACCTGCGCGAGCATTTGCTTGACATGCAGCAGGTGGCCCGAGAAACTGCTGAGGCTTTCGGCGATGGATTGGGCATCGCCAATATCGGCGAGAACGTCATCGAGCAGCGGGAACTCAGCTTCAGTCGCGGGGACCGGGATCGCGGCATGCGCCATTAGAGCCAGCAGGCCGGTGGTTTTCATGGTGACGGTTTTGCCGCCGGTGTTGGGGCCACTGATGAGCAGGCAGCGGCGCGTTTCGTCCAGATCGAAGCTGATGGGGACGATGGGTTTGCGCTGTTTGCGCAGAACGGTTTCGAGTAAGGGATGACGGGCTTCGCGCAGGATGAGCTTGCGTTCGTTCTTGCTGAAGCGCGGGATGGTGGCGTTGTAATCGCGGGCGAAGGCGGCTTTGGCGAACACACAATCCAATTCGGCGAGCGTGGCGGCGGTGGCGGCGATTTCTTTGCCGTGTTCCCGGAGGGCGTCGGTGATTTCGGCGAGGATGCGCTCGATTTCGCGGAGTTCGTCCTCGCGCAGGCGCACGAGTTGGTTGTTGAGGCCGATGGTTTCGAGCGGTTCGAGAAAGAGCGTGCGGCCGGTGCCGCTCGAGCCGTGGATGACGCCATCCACGCGGCCTTTCTGCCCGGCCACAACGGGCACGACGTAGCGGTCTTCGCGGATGGTGACGAAATCTTCCTGAAGCGTGCCGTCGTCGCGATGGGCGCGGATGAAGCGTTCGAGCGATTCCTGAATGCTGCGCTGCTGGCGTTCGATATCGCGCCGGATGTGGCGTAGCGCGGGGCTGGCATCGTCGGAGAGGCTGCCGTCGGGGAGAAAGGCGCGCTGGTAGCGGCGGGCGACGTCGCGGAGATCGGCCAATTGCCGGCCGCGGTGGGCAAGGCGCGGGTAGCGTTCGGAAACAGAAAGCAGCGCGGCGCGGTATTCGCCCGCGAGCGCGAGTGTGTGAAAGAGATCGAGGATTTCGCGGGCTTCGAGCGAAGCGCCTTCGACGCTTAGGGTACGGACTGCGGAGTCGATGTCGCGGAGCTGGTCGAAGCGGAGGCGAATGGCTGCGCCGCGGGTGGATTCCTGGGAATTGGCCAGCTCGCGGAGATAGGCGATGGCTTCGCCTGCCTCGGCGAGATCGGATTCGAGGGAGCAACGGGTCTGATGGGCTTCGAGCGAGAGGACCAATTCGCGGCCGGCCGCACTACCGGCGTAGTGGGCGAGCAGGTCTTTCAGTTCGTCGAATTGGAGGAGTTGGGTGCTGCTAAAGGGCATAGGAGGGAGGCCGCTCCCTCACGGTCGCTGTTCTGTTAAGGCCGGGTGACATAGGGGCGGGTCTCGGCCGAGGTGCAGCAGGCTTCGATGACTTCGCGGGTTCCGGCGGTCATGGGGAGGCCGGCCAGGGATTCGACGTCGAACCATTCGGCTTGGCGGGAGTCATCGCCCGGGCGGAGTTGGCCACCTTGAACTGTGCAATAGAAATCGATCAACACGTAATGATACTCGCAGCTTCCGGATTGATCCGGAATGATGCGCTCGAAGACGGTGGCGATGGAATCGGTCCGAATGAGCAGGCCGGTTTCTTCGAACACCTCGCGGGTGATGGCGTCTTCGAGGCGCTCCCCGGTCTCCACGACGCCGCCGGGAAGAGACCAGTAGCCCGCAAGCGGTTCTCTTCCGCGCTCTACCAGGAGAACACGTTTATCGCGGAGAATGAGGGCCCCCACTCCCAGCACCGGGCGAGCGGGGTAGCGGCGGTTATTGGTCGCGCTCGCATCAGCGCTCACGTTCTTTAGATGCTTGAAGGGTAGGAAGTTATTCAGTCGCCGTGCAGTTCACGCCAGCGGTGGATGAGGTCCTGGCAGGCTCCGCGCCAATTTGGGAAGTGAAATTCGAAGCCGGCTTCCGTTAACCGGCGGGGGAGTACCCAGCGGCTCTTTAGAATCAGTTCCGTCTCGGTGCGCAGCAGCATGGCTCCCAGAGCGAGTATCCACCTGGGCGCCGGCAGGCCGATGTAACTGGTACACCAGGCGCGGCGCAGGCAGCACATGAACTCCCGATTCGAGATGGGCTGGGGAGAGGCGATGTTGATGGGGCCGCTCAGGTCTTCCCGTTCGATGAGGAATTCAATGGCGCGAGTGAAATCCACATCGTGCGTCCAGGACACGTACTGGCGGCCGGAACCCGCGGGAGCGCCCAAACCCCAGCGCACCAGGCGTAAGAGCGAGTCGAAGACGCCGCCCGGATCGGGGCTCATGACCATGGCATTGCGCAGCGCGACGCGCCGGGTGCGAGGCGTGTCGGCGGCGAAGAATGCGCGTTCCCAACCGGTGGCTACGTCGATGCTGAACCGCCATTTGCGGGGAGCGCCCGGTTCCTTGCCGCCCAATTCGCCGCTGATTTCGTCCATCGGGCGGTCCAGGCTGTGGCGGTAGATGGTGGCGGTGCTGGCATTCATCCAAAGCCAGGGAGGACGCGCGGCGGCCGCAATGGCCTGGCCGATGAGGCCAGTAGTGATGATGCGGGAATTCTTGATTTCGCGCTGGTTCGCGGCATTGTAGCGGCAATTGACGCTGCGCCCGGCCAGATTGATGATGATGTCGGCGCCATCGATCACCCGGGTCCAGTCTCCCAGGTGATCAGGGTCCCAAAGGACGGTTTCCCAATCAGCGGGTTTCGGGTGGCGCGTGAGGACAGCCACGGAGTGGCCGTGCTCCTGAAAATGCCGGGCCAAAATTTGGCCAAGCTGACCGGTACCGCCGGGAATAACGATGCGTAACGAACGGTTCAACGCCAACTGCGTGTCGCCTTGACGTTGATTCTCTCATGGAGAAGAAGCGCTATTACCGGCCGCTCCCTCGCGGTCGCGGTTCTGTTGCGTTATCGGTTGCCTTAAAAGATCAGCTTCAGGGCCAGTTGCACCTGACGCGGGTTGCTGGAGAATGCCTGATCCCATTGCTGGAAGTTGGTCGAGTTCGGTTCAAGCGTGGTGCGCGCTAAGTCACCATCAGCGGTACCGGGCGCATACCCGATGGGATACACGTCGTTGATGTAGCCGCCAACGTATTGCGGGTGATTCAGGATGTTGAACGCGCGAGCGGAAATCTCCAGCCGGACGCGTTCGGTGATGGTGAACCGCTTCATCAGAGTCAGATCAATGTCATTGATCGGATTCATGGTCAGCAGACTGCGTCCCCCATTGGGCAGCGTGCCTTTGGGCGCCAGCACGTAGCGGGCGTTCGGGTTGTTTGCCAGATAAGCCACGGTGTCGCCCGCGGTGTTGGCGAGAGCTGTTGTGCCGGTGCCGACAGCCGCATTCCCCGCGGGGTTGATCATGACGCGATCGGGAGCGCTGTCACCGTTCAGGTTCGAATCGGTGGCGGACTGGGGAGTGATGAGCTGCCCGGTTTGATACGTGTAAATGGGCGCGATTTCCCAATTCCCAACGATGTTCTTCATGAACCAGCCACGGTTTTTGAAATAGGGAACATCGTAGATCATCTCGAGCACGATGCGATTGCGATGATCGAGCATAGACGAGGCGCGTTCCATCCGCAAATTCTGGGAATCCTGGGGACGGCGCGGGGTGAGGATGGTTGAAGCGAGCGCGTCGGTAGAGTCGTCGATGGCGTGACTCCAGGTGTAGGAGCCCTGGAATTGCAGGCCATTCGAGAAACGGCGCGTCAACTGGTTCGACCATCCGTGATAGGTGGAGTTGCCCACCGGCATGAAACCGGTGATGGGGTTCGTGAACCCGGCGTTCGCATAGGCAGGCATGATCTTGCCATTGGCATTGTACAGCGCGTTCAGACCCGATAAGGTATTCGGGAGCGAGTTCAGAACGGCCTGGCTGGGCATGGAGAAATAAACAGGCAGCGCATTGGACGCATTGACGACCGGTTGGACGTTCAACTGAACCTGCATGGGAAGGTAAAGGCCACGCGTGCCTACGTAACGGGTCTCGAAGACATAGTTATTGCCGAACTCATGCTGGATGCCGAAGTTCCAGGTGTAGGCCGCGGGCCGCTTCTGGTCGGGGATGAAGCCGGACGTTGCGTTGCGCGCGTCCATGCCTTCGGGAGCCGCGATTGTAGCATTGGGAGAAATCCCGCCACCAGCCAGGAAACCGAATCCGCTCAGGCCGGTGTCATCGAGAGTGGAGCTGAGCTGCGGAGGCAGGCTGAGCGTGCCGAGATTATCGTAGAGAACGTCGTAAGACATTCCGAAACCCGCGCGAATGGACGTCTTTCCACTGGTGCCCGGAGAATAGGCGATTCCGATGCGCGGCATGAAGTTCTTGGTTTGCGCTCTCGGAGAGTGGAAGACGATGAGGCCGGGATCGTTCGCGCTGGCGTTTAGGTACTGCGTATTCTCGCTCAGCGGCACGGTCAGATACTCATAGCGCAGTCCCAGGTTGACGGTAAAGTTCGGCTTGATCTTCCAGATATCGTTCACAAAAAAGCCGAGCAACTGCTGGTTCTGATAATAGGAAGCATTGCCAAGCCCGCGCTGCGCGATGCCGTCGGGATAGGTGTCGTAGAGGTAGTCGGACAAATAGCTCCACTCGTAATCGCCGCGCTGGCGCTGGACGAAATGCGACGGCGAAATGGCGCTCCAGCCGTCGAAGCCGAACTTCAGGCTGTGCTTTCCCTTGGTCCAGGTCACGTTATCGGTGAGCTGATAGAGGTTTTGAATCGTGTACTGCGGCGCGTTGGGATCAGGGCCGTAGCCAGCGTTCAATTCGAAAACGTTGATGTTCGGGAACTGATCCAGGCCGGGAAACGACTGGTTCCCGAAGACCGGATAGTTTTGGTTATAGCGGTTATAGCCGAGCCGCAACTCGTTGAGCAACGCAGGCGTGAACGTATGGTATTCCGATAGCGTTGCGAGATAGGAATTGGTGGGCTGAACGCCGAAAAAGACAGCCGGAAACCCGGAGTTGTCAACGGTTCCAACGCGATTGAGGATAAAGCGCCCGCGCATGGAGTCTTTTTCGGAGATGTTGTAATCGATGGAACCTACGCCGTATTCGGAGTTCTGATAGTTCGGCAGCGCGGTGGAAATTTCGCCGACCGGGATGGTCAAGGCGCCGCTCGCGCCAGGAGCAAAGACGCCGGTTCCCAGCGATTCATTGCTTCCCGGTCCGGGCGCCACGAGGATGGGAGCGCCACCGGGTAAGATGGACGGGTCTGCCGCGACTGGGGCGGTGCCCAGATACTTCTTGAATTGCGCAAGGCTGGTCTTGTTTATCCCCGGCAGGCTGGACAACGTCGCATAGCCGGCCGCAGTGGGCGCGAAATAGTAAGTGGACGCTACCTGACCGATGGGCTGGTATTCGTAATCGCCGAAGAAGAAGAGTTTGTCGCGCTTTATGGGGCCGCCAAAGTTGCCGCCGAACCGGTTGTTGTCGTAACGGGGATGCAGCGGAGTACCTTCGACGAAGTTCAAGTTGTCGGCGGAATTCAGGTTGCGATTTTCAAAGTAATCGTAGACTTCGCCATGGAAGCTGTTGGTTCCGCTTTTGACAATCTGATTGAACTGGCCGCCGGAGGAGTGGCCGAAATCGGGCGAGAACTGGTTCTGCAAGACGCTGAATTCGGCGACGGCATCGTTGGGGACAGTGACGAGGGGACCCGTTACGGAAAGGGCATTGTTGTCGATGCCCTCGATGGTGAAGTTGTTGTTCGTAGGCCGCTGCCCGCCCACGGAAGGTCCGGTTCCGTAGCCCGCACCGCCGCTGGTGGTGACGCCCGGCGATAAGAGGGAAAGATTGATGACGCCGCTATTAGCCTGACCGCCGCTGGCCGCCCCGAGATCGGCCAGTTCCTTCGATTCGAAGGTGGTTTGGACCTGCGCGGTGGTGGTGTCGATATTCACCGACGCTTCGCTGACCTGAACGGTGGTGGTGGCTTGACCAATCTGCAAGGTGAAATTCGTGGTCGCAGTAGCGTTTAGCTGAACCGCGACGTGTTGCAGTTGGGTTTTTTGGAAGCCGCCCGCGTCGACGGAGAGCGTGTATGTGCCCACGGGGAGGTTCTCAAAGCGGTAGTCGCCTTTTGACGTGCTCGTGGTGATGGTTTGGACACCGGTGGCTTCGTTCTTCGCGGTAATGGTTGCACCCGGGATGGTGGCGCCTGTTTGATCGAAAATGCTCCCGGTGAGGTTTCCGCTGGTGACCTGAGCGACGGCCAGCAAGCTAAAGAACAGCAGAGCCGCTAAACCTGTGAGCGGTAGCTTTAAAAATTTCATTGTCTTTCTCCTTCAATATCGTGCGCTGAGTGTGGTGTTTGGTCGCAAATGCGAGTGAAAATCCCCTCCCTTACGGTCGGGGTTCTGTTCGCGTCTGTGGAATTTCCACAACCAGACACCTGGAGCGCTGCCCAAAAATTAATAGTAAACCCCTACAAGGAAGGCGCGGCTCTTAGTGCTTAGGCCGCCGATTACCAAGTAGTAGGGCAATCAATCTTCCATTCCGGTAAGTTGTTGATTTTGAGGAATGGCAGGAAAAGTAGCTATGGATTATGGGAGAAAGAACGCGGGGATTTTCTGTTATATGAAAAAGGCGGGCAGTGAACTGCCCGCCACACCACCAAAGCAATCAGAAGGTTAGTTTGACCTGGGTCTGGATGACGCGGCCGGAGACGGCCGATCCCTGGAACGACCCGTAGGCGCTGGTCGGCGCGGAAACGGTGTTGGTAATTGTGCCGAAATTTCCCAGAGCCACATTGTTCACCGGCAGATCGAAATTCGGATGATTCAGGATATTGAAGAAATACGCCCCTATTTGCAACTTGTATCGCTCGCCCATTGCAAAGGTCTTGTTGACATTCAGGTCCGTGTCGAAGTAGCCCGGGCCGCGAAATGCATTCCGGGCAATGTTGCCATAGCCCGGCTGGGAAGCCGGTGCGGCAAACAGTGAGCTATCCAAACAGGGGACATTCGGCGTCGTGCAACTCGCGTTCGTCGGGCCGCCGAGATAATCCGCGATGAATGACTGGGTGGCAATCCCGGTTGCATTACTCACCCCCCGGCGGCTACGGACAAGACTGTCCAGAACGCTGAAAGGATAGCCGCTATGGAAGAAGAATGTGCCAGCTACGGTCCATCCGCCGAGCACGCCTCTAGTTAGCCAATTATGGAAATAGGACACCGGAAGTGTATACACATAATTTGCGTTCAGGGAATGGCGGACATCATAATCGGCGTTGCCGTAGTTAAGCGCGTTGAGCCCCAGCGGGCTGACCTGATAGCGGAGGCTTGTGGCCGTCAGGAAATTGAAGGGCTCCAGACACTCATTCGAACACGTATCCAAGGCATGGCTCCAGGTGTAAGAGACACTGCCTGAGAACTGAGAGCCCGCCCGCCATCTAAAGGCAGCCACTAAGCCGTCGTAATTCGACCAGCTATCGTTATTCAAATTGCGAATTTCGCCAAAGCGCGGATCGGGGGCGGTCCGTGGCAGGCCCTGGAAACCGGCCTTAGCGTACTGATTTTCGAACAAGCTCTGGTTGAGTTCCTGATAGCCGTGATTGCCCACGTAATTGAGCGAGAGTACGTAATTGCTGCCCAAACCCTGTTCCAGCTCGAAGTTCCACTCGTAGACCTTGGGATTATACAACTGGTTCGCAACGGTGTTGTAATTCGGGGTCGTAAACAGAGGGACACTGGCCTTCAACGATGAAAGCGTAGCACCATTGGAGAATCCACTGCGGAAGGCCGCGTTGGAACTCGAGACCAGTGCAAACACGCTATTCGGATCGCCTTGCGCCACCAGTCCGGAACTGGTGGTGAAAGACGTGACGCCGGGAGCATTAGTAATCAACCGATCCGCAATAAGTCCCTGGTACAGGTCGGAGAAGACACCGAAGCCGCCACGGAAAACCAAATTCTTTGAGGCGTTATAGGCGAAGCCGATGCGAGGCTGGACGACGATAGGCTCCACGCTGGGGAATGCCTGCTTCAGTCCGGTCTGGATGACCTGGTTGTAAGGCACGGTAGCGGAATGGTTGACTTGTGCGAATGGCTGTCCAAGCAGCTCGTTAAAACAACCAGCCGGACATTGAATATTGCTGTTGCGGTCAAAGCGCACGGCCAAAGTCAAAGTAAGATTGGGCCGGGCTTTCCACTCGTCCTGTGCATAGAAGCCGGCACTGTACATATTCAGGTTCTGAGCGCCGATATTGGTGAACGCTTGCGCGTAGGTAGAGCCGTTTGCGAGAGAACCATCGAGGAAGTCGGTCATCGAGTTGAAAGTTAGAAGACCGCTGGTGTTGGCACCGTAGGCATAGGTGCTGACCCAATTCTTACGGATGTTCGTACCGAACTTAAAGGTATGAGCATGCCAGTTCCAGGAGTAGTCGTCAATTAACTGCCATTGCCTTACCTTGCGACCTTGTGGAAACGCGGGGTCCTCGCCGCCGAGAGAATAGCCGTCATTATTGGAGCTATACAGACCATCGCCAAAGGCCCAAGTGGTGGGGAAAGTATTTAGAGCTGCCGAAAGGTTCGGGGGACCGAAAAGGGCGGCATAATCAGACGCGGAGAGCAATAGCTGATTCACCATGCTCGCCCCGATCACCTTGGTGTAACCGAACTGGCCTCCATACTGCGGCTGAACACTTTGCGCATTGAATACGGGGTTAATGGGGTCCGTATACGTTGCCTGAAGCCCGCGATCCATGTTGTAGCGGAAGTAGATGTGGTCGTTGCTCGTAACGTTGTAATCGACGCGGGCGGCTAACAGCCATTCCGTGTTGAGACTGTTGGAGGTGTTGCGGAACGTCTGAGCGCAGGGCAGCGTGGTGCCGAAGCCGGCGGTGTAGGCGGCGAGAGCACTGGGGTCGGATGGGGGACCATTACTGGCGATATCTCCGCAGCCGAGGTATTGGTCGTCCGCCGCCGTAACGGGAGTAGCTCTTGGTACGCCTGTCGAATTCGCGTACAAGTTAAATGCTTTGGTGTAAAACGGAACCGCAGCCGGATTGGTCGCGGTCAGATTCTTCATGACAAAATTCGTAAATTGAGAGGTCGGGATGTAGACAGGACCGCCGGCGGGCAGAACGTAGCGCAGCCCTTCGTTATCTATATAGAAAAACAATTTGTCTTTACGAATCGGACCGCCAAGTGAATCCGCCCACTCGTTTGAAACCGAAAACGGCCGCGGCGTGCCGGTTGCGTTGTTGAACCAGTCATTGGCGTTTAGGACGCGGCTGTTATAGAACCAAGCTGCATTCCCGTGAAACTGATTGGTTCCCGATTTTGTGACGTAATTTACGTTGGCACCGGCTTGCCGGCCATACTGTCCCGTGTAGCCGTTGACGACCACGACGGCTTCGGAAATTTCGTTCGACCCGAGCGTCAGATTGCTTGCACCTGAATTGTTGAGATTCAGGTAGGGGTCCATGTTATCGTTGCCGTTGATCGTAAAAAGATTCGAAACGCCGGGAAGGCCGAACACCGAAAAATCGCCGTAGCCGCCGCCCGTGCTGATAGTGACACCGGGAGCTGTGAAGGCGTACGCGGTCATGTCGTTCCCGGGAGCGGGCAGATTTTCGAGTTCTCGCGGGTTGTACGCTGTCGCGATATTGCCATTTTCGTTCTGAACGAGCGGGGCTGCCTCGGTAACCTGAACCACCTGGGTTGATCCGGCAGGCTTCAACGTCAGATCAAGAGATGCCACCTGGCCAATAGAGATCCGAAGCTTGTTTGTGTCGGATTTTAGGGCCGGCGTATTGGCCGAAATCTCGTAGTTTCCGGCCGGCAAGGTGGTGAAACGGTATTCGCCAGAGGCATTCGCGTCCACCGTGCGCACCTGACCTGTGTCGGTGTTGCGCAGGGTTACCGTGGCAGCCGGAACGACCGCGCCGGTTATGTCGCGCACAACGCCAGCCAAGTCACCTGTGGTAAGGGTCTGGCCGAGCAGACAGGCCAGCGAGAGAGCAGTTAGAACGAGCAGCCCGACCAAGCGGCCAAGAAAGCTTTTAGCGTTTTCAGAGAGCGTTGCGACTAGCATACCCGGTGGATGGGCAATCCGGTCGCCATCGCATAATCTGCTGATAATGCAGGGATTACCGTCTACTCCTTATGGATTATGGAAGAATCCGAGGGAGTATATTTCCATTATGCGGAGCGGCTGCGATGATGGTGAACCACTCGACGGTGGTTCTACGGTCTGGAAGCTGAACAGAATCAGCTCAAAACCGGATCAGACCCTTGATCTCAACGAAGCGGGGCGAGCTGCCGGCGCCGACGAACGAACCCAAAAGGCTGGTCGGGGGGCCGACGGCTGCGATGCTCGATCCAAATTGCGGGTTTGCAATGTCCGCAACCGGCTGATCGAAGTTGGTGTGATTGAAGGCGTTATAAGCCTGGGCGCCGAAACTGAAGGTGACATGCTCGCCGAGGGCGATGTTCTTCATCAGCGCGATATCGACGTCGAAAAAGTGCGGGCCATAGATGTTGTTGCGGCCTTCGGTTCCGAAGCCGGTGGGAGCGCCGGTAACGGCCGCACTCGAGGCAAATTGCGAGGTGCTGAGGCAAGGCGCATTGACGGCGTTGGTACAGGCGCTCGGGATGTTCGTCACGGGCGATGCGAAGATGGCTCCGGCGTAGTTGTAGCCCAGCAGTGTGCCGAGCGCCGCATTGTCTATGACCGTAAACGGCAGGCCGGTGCGGAAGAACCAGTTGGCCGAGAGCGTCCAGCCGCCAAAGACGCGGTTTGGACCCCAATGGAAGCCGGCCTGGCGCAATAGATCGTTCACCAGCAGGGTGGCGCTGACGTAGTGGCGGACGTCGTAATCGGAGCTGCCGTAATTGCTGCGGATGTTGAACGGGTTCTGCGGGACCGTGATGCTCAAGTTGGTGGCCAAAATACCGAAGGGCAGGTTGGTGACACCGCCGTTTGAGACGTCGTCGAGAGAGTGGCTCCAGGTGTAGTTCAGGTTGAAAGCGATTCCGGAAGAGAGCTGGCGCTGGAGACTGACGGTGAGGCCGTTATAGCTCGCGGTGCCGGCCGACAGGTATTGGGTTACCTGGCCGAGCGCGGCATTGGCCGGCACGCTGGGGAGGCCAGCGAAGCCGCCGGGACAGGCCGAATCGGGACAATAGCCGTTCAGCCCCTGGTCGCCGATGGGGATGTGCGAGCCGTGCATACCGGAGTAGTTGATATCCAGCACCATTTTGGCGGCGAGTTCGCGCTGGATTTCGAAGTTCCACTTGTAATAGGTGGGCTGGAAGAAGGTGCTGGGAAACGATGTGAAATTCGGGGCCGCAAATCCAGGGACGGCTTGCGAGATGGAGTTGAAGCTGCCGCCGGAATGGAACTGCGAGAGCAGAGCCTGATTGGCCTGCGCGGCGGTGGCGAAGAGGCTTCCGGCAACACCCGGAGCCAGCGTGCCGTTTCCAACAGTAAACGCATTGAAGCCCGGAGAGTTGAAAGCCGCCGATTCGGTGAGACCGCCGGGCAACTGGTCGGCGAAGATTCCGGCGCCCGTGCGGACGACGGTTTTCTCGCTGTCGGAGGGCCGCCAGGCGATGCCAATGCGGGGCTCCCAGATGACCATTTGCGTGTTGGCATACGCGTGGTGCTGGCCGGAGACGATGAACTGGCTATACGGGGTGACGGCGGCAGTGGGGTCGGGAGCGCCGGTAAAGGTGGAAGTCAGACGCGAGAAGCAGTTTGCGCCGCAGCTTGGGTTGGCGTAGTGCTCCAGGCGCAGGTTGAGGGAAATGGTGAGCCGGTTGGTGGCCTTCCAATCGTCGGCGATATAGCCGCCCATGGTGTCGAGGCGGATGTCCTGTTCCGGCGACCCGGGAAAGGCCTGGTTCAGGGACGTATTGGGGCCGCCTCCGTTAAAGAAGTCCGCCAGATTGGTGGTGATGGCGCCGTGGATGGGGCCACCGACACTTTCAAAATCGAGAGCCGTGACGTTGGCGTGAAGCCAGCTATAACCGGCCCGGAAGGTGTGTTTCCCGTGAACATGGGAAAGATCATCGATGATCTGGTATTGGAAGACGCGCCGGCCTTGCGGATAGAAAAAGGGTCCAGGCTGCCCCCAGGCGCCCGTGGCCGTGAACGGATTGCCGGAGAAGATCATGAAGGTGGGCAAGGCGGCGAGGGAGCCGCTGGGATCGGAGGGGTCGAAAATCGCGGCGTAGAACAGAGCCGAGCCTTTGAACTCATTCACGGTGTTTGGCCCAAAGATGTGGGTTTCCGAGAGCTGCCCGGACATTTGGGGCTGATTGCTCTGGGCATTGAAGGTGGGGCCGAAGGGACTGGTAAAGCTCGGCTGGAAGCCGTTGTCGCGCGAGACGCGGACATAGAAACGATCATTAGGGTCGAGCGTGTGATCGACGCGGGCGGACCAAAGGTATTCCTTGTTGATGTTGCCCGGGGTGCTGCGGAACTGGAGCGCGCACGGAACCCCGGCTCCTAAACCAGTAAAGCCCTGACAGCCACCGCCGTTTACGGGCGTGGCGGTCGCCGCGCCAGGTGCGCCGTTGTAGACCGCGAAGATCTGTTTATAAAACGGAATTTCGGCCGAGTTGCCGTTGGTGGCGAGATTGGCCAACGTCGCGGTCTGGAACTGAGGGCTAGGAATCCGGACCACATTCGCGGCGGTCGGCAGAAGGTTCCGCAGACCTTCGTAATCTACATCGAAAAATGTGCGGTTCTTCCAGATGGGGCCAGAGAGGTTCGTTTGCCATTGATTGAAATTGTTGAATGGCCGGGGGAGGCCGCTGGCGTTGCTGAAAAATTGATTGGCATTTAAAGCGCGTCCATTCCAGTTGTAAACGGCATCGCCATGGAAGGTGTTTTCACCCGATTTTGTAATGTAGGTGATCTGGCTTCCGGCGTATTGGCCGTATTGCCCCGAATATGCGTTGTTAATTACGTTCGCTTCGGCGATGTCGTTGGAGCCGAGCAAGAGGTTGGAGGCGCCGCTGTTATTCGTGCCGAAGAACGGGTCATTGTCGTTGACGCCGTTGATGGTGAACAGGTTGGAGGTCCCCGGCATGCCGTCGGCAACAAAGTTGCCGTAGCCGGCCTGGGTGTTCATGACGACGCCCGGCGCAGTTTGGGCCACATAGGTGATGTCGCCCCCCGGATTCGGCAGATTGGCGATTTGCTGGGAGCTGAAGTGTGTGGTGGAATCAGCATTTTCAGTCTGCAACACCGCGCCGGCTTCCGTTACTTCCACAGTGGTCGAGACGCCGGAGAGCTGAAGCTGAAAGTTGGCCGCGGTGGGCTGTCCCGGCGTGACCACGATGCCGCCTTGCTCCTGGGCCCCGAATCCAGAAGCGGAAACGGAGACCTTGTAGGTACCCGGCTCGATGAACGCAAACCGGTAATTCCCTTGCGCATTCGTGGTGGTGGTTCGAACGGCGCTGGTTTGGGTATTGGTCAGGGTGACCGTGGCTTCGGGAATAGCCGCATGGGACGGGTCGGTTACGAGGCCCGTGACGTCCCCGGAGGTGATGGATTGAGCCGCTAATTGCAAGGTGCATGCGACAAGAACGGCTGAAAGCGAGAAAAAGCGGACGAAAGACAAGGGTGAGTCCTCCTGTTTGTACACGAATTACGGATTAATCCGAAACCGCGTTCCAAACAAATGGAGGCATTAATCCAAGACGGAGAAGATTTCGTCGACGGAGGCTCGAAAGGGGGTAGTCAATTGGTCGCCTTTGCGGTAGACTGCAGCCGCTTCTGCGTTCGGTGTATGGACCAGAACGAGGCGTTTCTTGTAATCGACCTCGATGACATAAGGCACACCCATATCGAGATACAGGCCCACTTTTCGCAGGCGATAGGCTTTACGCTCACTCGGTGAGACTACTTCGATTACGAACAGCGGAGTGCGTTCAAACCAGCCGGCAGTCTTGATCGCGTGGCGGGCGTCTTCCTTCCGGATCACCATCAGATCGGGTACCGGAACGCTGTCCGCTCCACTGGCAGGGTTGTGAAATTTCCAGCCGGTTTCCCGGGCGACATAGAGCGGCTCGGAGCTTAACTCGGCCAGTTGATCCTCGAGTATGCGCTCCAACTGTTTGATCACAGCCGCATGTTGAAACACCGGGCTTGGGGACAAAACACGCTCTCCTTCGATCAGCTCGTCGCGAAAGCCGAGTACGTCCTCGAGTTTTCCGTACTCCTCGGCTGTCAGGAGCCGAGGAGCGGAGAGACTTGCCATAGTTAACGAGCGGCGAGGAGGGCGCGAAGATGGCGGGCGCGTTCCGGAGAGCGGAGCTGGCGGAGAGCTTTGGCTTCGATCTGGCGGATGCGTTCGCGGGTAACGTCGAACTCCTGCCCGATCTCTTCGAGCGTATGCTCGCGTTCGCAGCCGATGCCAAAGCGCAGCCGGATGACTTTCTCCTCCTTGGGGGAAAGCGTCTTCAGGATGTTGGCGGTTTCGTCGCGAACGTTCGAATCGATGACGGCGTCGACCGGCGAACCCACCCAGCGGTCTTCGATGAGATCGCCGAGCGCGGACTCGCCATCGCGGCCAACCGGGGTTTCGAGCGAGACTGGGTCGCGCGAGATGGTTTTCAGCTTCTGGACCTTCTCGACCGGAATGTCCATGCGGCGGCTGATCTCTTCGTTGGTCGGCACACGGCCAAGCTCTTTTTCGAGCTCACGCGTGGCGCGCAGGAACTTGTTCATACTCTCGTTCATGTGAACGGGAATACGAATGGTTCGGGACTGATCCGCAATGGCGCGCGTAATCGCCTGACGAATCCACCAAGTGGCATAAGTGGAGAATTTGTAGCCACGGCGGTATTCGAACTTATCGGCGGCACGCATCAGACCGATGTTGCCCTCCTGAATGAGGTCGAGGAGGTGGAGGCCGCGATTGACGTATTTCTTGGCGACCGAGACGACCAGCCGGAGGTTGGCCTCGACCAGATCTTTCTTGGCGCGCTCGGCTTCAATTTCGCCGTGCCGGATGACCGAAAGGCTGTGGCGTAGCTGAGGAAGCGAGGCGCCCGCCTCGGCTTCCTTTTTCTTCAGATCGCGCTTCAGCTCCTTGACGCGCAACTGGGCAGAGGCCGCATTGCGCGTTTCGAGTTTTTTGATTTCGGCATCGAGTACCGACATCTCGTCGGCGGTGCGTTCAATGGCCTGGACAAACTCCTTCCAGCGGACAATGTTGAACGGAACCGCCCGCAGCGCTTTCGAGAGTTCGACCATGGCACGGGCGACTTTTCCGGCCCATTTCTTGCGAAGTTTCTTGTTTCCCGGAGGCACGGCAGCAAACTTGTCGTTCGTTTGCTGGAGTTTCTTGTACGAATTGATGTAGGCCCCAAACAGCTCGGCAATTTCGTTCCGGCGCTTGATGTCGGCGGCGCTACCCTCTTCGATATCCGAGGGCCCGAGATCGACATAGCTATCGACATCTTCAGCGCCTTTCCGTACCAGTTCCGCGAATTCCAACACGACGCTTTGGATCAGCGGAGAGCGGCTGATGGCCTTCTGCATGCGCAGTTTCCCGCGCTCCATCTTGCGGGCGAGAGTGACTTCGCCTTCCCGGGTCAATAAGGGCACCGATCCCATTTCGCGCAGGTACACGCGAACCGGGTCGTCGGTGTATATCGACTCCTCGACCGGCTGGGCACCATGAAACTCCTCGTCCTGCACCTCTTCCGGGTGGAAGAAATTGGAATCTTCGTCGAACGGGAGCCCCAGCGGCTCGTGCCCATCGGCTAAATATTGATCCTCGAATTGATCCACTTACTTAATCACCTCTACTCGCTTCCCTGTACTCTTTCCGCAAACGGGGAACCAAACTACTCCATACTGCTTATCGGAAACTTGACGCTTTTGCCGGACCGATTGTGATGGCAAAAGTCCAAAAGAGCCTCGACTGGATACTGGACAGTCTTCCAGCCATCCGCCTCAGAGCGGGATGCAAGTGCCAATCTCGATACTATTGTGCGCACTTATTATATCCGAATTTGCCGCTGAAGTTAATACCTAATTAGGGAGATGTCCGGCAAAGTGATTGGTTACACAAAAGATAGGGAAGTGTAAAGCACCAAACAGTCAGAGTCGCTTACGCTTCCGGCTCTCTTATTTAGACTTTGCGCTGCAGCATTAGGTTTTTCAGTTCGCTGAGGAATTCTTCGACATCCTGGAAATCGCGGTACACGGATGCGAACCGGACGTAAGCAATTTTATCAAGCGACCGGAGCCGCTCCATGAGGCGCTCTCCGACCAAGTCCGTCGACAGCTCCCGCTCAGGGCTTTCCAGCAGGAGAGATTCCACTTCGTCAACCAGCTCCGCCAATTTCCCCATGCTGACAGGCCGCTTTTCGCAGGCACGCAGCAGGCCATTCAGGACCTTCTGGCGGTCGAACTTTTCCCGTCTCCCGTCTTTTTTGATGACCATATAGGGGACTTCGTCGCAACGTTCGTAGGTGGTGAAGCGGCGTTCGCAGGCGAGGCACTGGCGGCGGCGGCGAATGGAGTCGCCTTCTTTGCTTTCCCGGGAGTCGATCACTTTATCTTCGCGGTGTCCACAGAAGGGGCAGATCATATGTGTAACCGCTTTCTCACGGCCGCGGTTCTGCAATGAACTTCTATTGTCTTTGATTCGTTTATAGGGGTGTGGCAGCGGCAGCAGTTGCGGCAATTTCGCTAAACTCGAAAATTTCGTTAAGCTCAAAGGCGATAAGCGCGGCTTCGAGTTGGGGAGGAGTTGTCCGCGCAGAGGCGACACACCGGTTGGACATAGAGACAAGTCTGGTAGAGCGGTGCCTGGCGGGAGAGCAGGGCGCCTGGGAAGAGCTTGTCAAGCTGCACACCAAACGTGTGTACGCGATTTGTTACCGCTTTACAAATAGTGACCAAGAGGCCCAGGATCTGACGCAGGACGTTTTTCTGCGTGTTTTCAAGACGTTGGGGAGCTTCCGGGCGGGTGAGGGGTCGTTTGCGGTGTGGCTGACGCGTTTGACGCGTAACCTGCTGGTGGATCATTACCGCCGTACGAAGCACGAGCGGGTGACGGACGCCTTGGAGGACAAACTAGCGGTCCTCGAAGAGAAAACGGCCCAGCATTCCCGGACGGACGGGTTATTGGCCGGCCGTGAAGCCGGAGAACTGCTGCAAGCCGCCTTGCAAAGGCTATCGCCGGAGCTGCGGGAAACCGTCATTCTGCGAGATTTGCAGGAAATGGAATACCGTGAGATCGCGCGGGTCTTAAATGTCCCGGAGGGCACGGTGAAATCGAGACTAAACCGCGGACGGGCGGAGTTGGCCCGGATTTTGCGGCGAAACAGGGTCAGTGTGTAGACGGCAATGAACTGCGCCGAGTTTGAAATCGTTCTCGCCGACTACCTGGACGGAACACTCCAGGCAGGCGAGCGAGCTGCGATTACGCAGCATTCAAACGAGTGCGCCGCCTGCCGCGAGTTTCTGCGGGACGTGAGCGGGGGAATGAACCTGCTCCGGGACGCAGAGGAGGTGGAGCCTCCCCCGGCCTTGATTACGCGGATCGCTTACCAGGCTCCCATCGGCCGCGTCCGGCAACCGTTCGAGCGGCAAGGACTGCTGAGCCGCTTGGCGAGCAAGTGGCTGCAGCCGATTTTGCAGCCGCGCCTGGCGATGGGGATGGCAATGACGGTCCTTTCGTTCGCCATGCTCGAACGGTGCACGGGAGTGCATGTGCAGCACATCCAGGCAGCGGATCTGAGCCCCGTCCGTATTTGGGACGGCGTCGAGGACAAGGCGTGCCGGGTGAGAGACCGCGCGGTGAAGTATTACGAAAATCTTCGATTCGTTTATGAGATCGAGACACGCCTGAAAGACCTGGAAGAGCAACCGGAGAACCCGCCGAATCACGCCGCGGGGGCCGGGGGTTCCAGCAACCAGGGACAAGGTCAATCCAGCACCAGTGGGGGCGGAAGCCATCCGCCAGCCCAGGATTCGAAACAATGAACTGCTATTACCATCCAGATACGGCTGCCGCGGCCTTCTGCCGGTCCTGTGGCAGGCCCCTTTGCGCGGTTTGCGAGCGGCCAGCCGAGGGGACCGTCTTTTGTCAGGACCATGTGCCGGCGGCGCCGCAAGCGGATGCCGTGGATCCCTCTAATCCGTACGTTCAGCCGGGGCCCTCGCCGGTTCTTACGCCAGTCCGGACCTCGCCGGGGCTGGCGTTCCTGCTGGGCTGGATTCCGGGGGTCGGGGCCATTTACAACGGCCAGTATTTGAAGGGCCTGGTACACGCGGTCATTTTCGGCCTGCTCATCAGCCTGATCAACACTGCGGACAACACGGCCGGCGAACCGTTGCTGGGGATGATGTTGGCCGGATTCATGTTTTACATGCCGTTCGAGGCGTATCACACGGCGAAGAAGCGGCAGTTAGGAGTGCCTGTGGATGAATGGTCCAGCTTCATTTCGCAACACCGTGCGACCGGGCGCGCTCCGGTGGGCCCCATCATTCTGATCGTCATCGGCGTTTTGTTTCTGCTGGATACGCTGCACGTGGTCGAGTTCCGGGAGATTGGCCGGTTCTGGCCCGTGATTTTGATTATCGTCGGGGCCTATATGCTGTGGTCCCGAATTAGCCCTCCCGCCCGCGTCCCTCCTCCTGTTTCTCCACCGATTCCCGATGATCGAAGCTCGCGAAGCGCCCGGGATTATATGGAGACCGGACATGGGCAATAGGGGATCCGGCAGGGGCCCATTGACAATGGGCCCGCAGGCTAACAGCCTGCCCCACATGAAGTTCGGGGGCGGGTATGAATAACAGGGCGGCTTTGTACGCGCAGGCGATTCGCGGCCCGGTTCTGCTGGTTACGCTGGGTGCCTTGTTTGCGATGCATCAGGCGAACGTTCTGCCGTTTTCGCGGACTTGGCCGCTGATCATCATCATGATCGGTATTATGAAGCTGATCGAGAAGCTGGTGGCGGGAGGACCCGCCCGATGAGGCCCAGAGGCTCGATTGCCGCTCCTTTATTGCTGATCGCCATTGGCGTTCTGTTCCTGATTCACGCCATTTCGCCAAGCTTCCAGATTGGTGAAATCGTGGCGCAGTACTGGCCCTATGCATTGATTGCGTGGGGCGGGATCGGGCTGATTGAAATTACAATACGTTTTCTCGCAGGAGCGCCCATTCCGGTGAATGGCATTTCGGGGGGCGGCTGGGTTCTCGCCATTCTGATCTGTATTGGCGGATTGGTCACGTTTGAAGCGCACCGGCCGGATAACTGGTGGCGGCACGCCGGGTTCGAGCACAGCGTGGAGGCGTTTGGCGAGGAACATGAGTACTCGGTAAATCCTGTCGAACAGCAGGCCGGAGAAAACCCGCGCATCGTGATTGAGAGCTTTCGCGGCGACGCGAAGATTGTCGGCAAAGGCGGTTCCCTGCTGACGGTGACAGGACATAAAGTCATACGGTCATTCGAATCCGACGCAGCGGACCGCGCAAACGAGGCGACTCCCGTGCAGGTTTCGATGCGCGGCAACACGATCGTCATTCAATGCAACCAGGACCGGGCCGGCGGGAAGACATTGGTGACCACGAACCTGGAAGTGGCGGCTCCTAAGGGCGCAAGCATTGAAGCGACCGGCACGACCGGCGATTTCGATATCGCATCGCTCACCGGAGATGTGGACCTGAGCAGCGCGAATGCCGGAGTTCGCGTGCAGGATGTGGAAGGGAACGTGAAGGTGGACACGCGCGCGAGCGACCTGATCCGCTGCGATAACGTGCGCGGGAATATAGACCTGCGAGGGCATGGCACGGATGTTGAGCTGACCAAGATTGCAGGCCAAACGACAATTGCGGGCGCTTACACCGGAACGGTTTCCTTGCGCGAGCTGGCGCGGCCGGTACGGGTGGAAAATATGCGGACCGTGTTCGACGTGCAGAAGGTTCCGGGCGAAATCCGGATGGATCGTGGCAGCTTGAGCATTCAGAACGTGATTGGCCCGGTGAAGCTGACGACGCGATCGACGGACGTGACCGTGGATGGATTTACCGAGGCACTGGAGCTGACCGTGGACAAGGGCGACGTGGATGTCCGTCCAGGGCGGCTTCCGCTGGGGACGATGCTGGTTCATACGAAATCCGGAAATATCGAGTTAGCGCTACCGCAGACCGCGCAGTTTGCCCTAACAGCCACGACCGATCATGGCGAAATCGACAACGAGTTTGGCGATGCACTGCAGGAACGAACTCAGGGGCGCGGAGCGAAGTTGGAGGGCACGGTAGGGCCGGGCCCGGACCTCCATCTGGTGACCGATCGCGGGACCATTACGGTTCGGAAGGCGACTGGCACGACGGGGCCGGCGGTATCGGGGACGCAGGCGAGCGGGCTGGCACAGCAGGCGAGATTGGTGTTAGGGGAGAAGTAGTCAGAAGTTAGTCTAAGAGTTGGATCTTGCAACTCCGCTCCAGTATGTAAAGGGCATTGGGCCCGCGCGGGCTCAAATGCTCGCTGGCAAGGGTCTGCTCACTGTAGAAGACCTGCTGTATTACGCTCCGTTCCGTTACGAAGACCGCCGCAATTCGAAGCCGATCTCGATGCTTGCGCCTGGGGAAAAGGCCTCGGTGCTGGCGCGCGTCGTTGACGGTAAGTTATCCGGATACCATCGGAAATCGCTCGGGCTCTTTGAGGCGCGGCTGCAGGATGGGAGCGGCGCAACACTCGTCGCACGCTGGTTTCATGGGCAGCGCTATGCCGATACGCTGTTGCCCGACACCAAGGTTGCCTTATTTGGAAAGATCGAGCTGGACCGCGCAACCGGGCGGCCGCTGGTGATGCAACCGGAAATCGAAATTCTCTCATCGGAAGATGACGGCGACGAGAGTTTGCACACGGGCCGCATTGTCGCGGTGTATGAGGCCGCAGGGAAGATTTCGACACGCGTTTTTCGCGGATTGATGCACCGCATTTTGCAGGAAGTCGCACTTCCCGAAGACGAGCTGCCGCCAAGCGTGCGGGAACGGATGCAATTACCCGCTCTGGGTGAAGCCGTCCGCGCGCTGCACATTCCCGGCCCGGACGAAGACGTCCGGCTCTTGAACGAGTTCCGAACTCCGGCGCAGATCCGGGTGATTTTCGACGAGTTTTTCTGGCTGGAATGCGGGCTCGCGCTGAAAAAGACGAAAGCGCGCGAGGCTACGGGCATTGCGTTTGCTGTCACCGAGCGGGCGCGGCAGCAGATTCGGGAGATGCTGCCGTTCAAGCCGACCCGCGCGCAGCGGCGCGTGATGCAGGAGATTGCGGACGATATGAAAGCGCCGCATCCGATGCACCGGCTGCTGCAAGGCGACGTGGGCAGCGGCAAAACCATCGTGGCCGCCCAGGCTTCCGTGATTGCGATCGAGAACGGGTATCAAGTGGCCGTGCTTGCGCCAACAGAAATTCTGGCCGCGCAGCACTACCGGTATTTCCGGCGCTTGTTGCAGCCGCGCGGCTATGTGGTGGCGCATTTGACGGGCTCGGCAACGCAGCGCGAAAAGCAGCAGATCAAAAAGCTGATCCGGGAGGGATTGGCGCATGTGGTGGTGGGGACGCACGCGCTGATTCAGGAGGATGTGGAGTTTTCGAAATTAGGGCTCGCGATTGTGGATGAGCAGCACCGCTTCGGGGTCCGGCAGCGTTTGGAATTGTTCAAGAAGGGGCAAGCTGCGCAGCCGGATGTGCTGGTGATGACGGCGACACCGATTCCGCGAACCCTGGCACTGACGCTGTACGGTGATCTGGATGTCTCGATTATCGACGAGCTGCCGCCGGGCCGGCGAAGCATTGTCACGAAGCACGTGGCCGAGAGCGCGGTGGAAGGTGTTTACAGCTTTGTCGCGCAGCAGGTGAAGGAGGGACGGCAGGCTTATGTGGTCTATCCGGTGGTGGAGGAGAAAGAAGCCGCTGCGGTGAAGGCGGCCGAACAGATGTACGAGCATCTTTCGCAGGTGGTTTTTCCCGATCTCGCCGTAGGCCTGTTGCACGGGCGAATGAGTTCGGAAGACAAGGACGAAACGATGCGGCGCTTCCAAGCGGGAGAGATCAAAATTCTGGTGGCGACCACAGTGGTGGAGGTCGGGGTGGATGTGCCGAATGCGTCCGTAATGGTGATCGAGCAGGCCGAGCGTTTTGGTCTGGCGCAGATCCATCAGCTTCGCGGACGCGTGGGGCGCGGGCCGTACCAGAGTTACTGTGTTCTGGTCACGGGCAAGCTGAATGATTTAGCGCGCGAGCGCATCCGGACGCTGGTGGAATCGAATGATGGATTCTATATCGCGGAAATGGATATGAAGCTGCGCGGTCCGGGTGAATTTTTCGGGACGAAGCAATCGGGAATTCCGGGGCTGCGGCTGGCGGATTTGCTGCGCGATTCGGAGATCCTGGAAACTGCGCGGAACGAGGCGCGCACGTTCATCGAGACCCAACGCGGCACTGAGGAACTGCGCGCGGCCGTTCATTACATTCAGGAGCACTGGCAGCGGCGATACGGCTACGTTCAGGTAGGCTGAGCCGCGTATGAGAGTGATTGGGGGGCGATTCCGCAGCAGGAGACTGAAGAGCATTCCGGGCCTGGGGGTGCGGCCAACCCCGGACCGACTGCGGGAAGCGCTGTTCAACGTGCTCGCACCTCGGATTGAGGGAACGCGATTTCTCGACGCCTATGCGGGAACGGGCGCAGTGGGGATTGAAGCGCTGAGCCGCGGAGCGAAACACGTGACATTGATTGAAAGTCATCGCCAGGCGCTGGAGGCCATTCGCGAGAATGTGACGGCGCTGCAGATCGGCAAAGACGAGATTACGGTTGTGCGCGGAAGTGCGGCAGTTCTGCTGGGAAATTACCCAGCCGACATTGCGTTTGTCGATCCGCCGTATGACCAGGAGAAGCAATACGGTGAATCGCTGGTTGCGTTATCGAATGCAAGGTGTCCGCTGGTGATTGCGCAGCATGCGTCGCGTCTGGCACTGGAGGATCGATATGGGGAACTGGTGAAAGCGCGGGTTTTACGCCAGGGGGATAATTCACTGAGCTTTTATGAACTGGAGGATGTCGAAACCCGGCATAGCAGGCTAGAAAGCCCGCTCCACTAATTGAGTTAGCCGGCGAGTAACAGATGCACATCCATTACATTCGTGCCGGTGGGACCGGTTTTGATCAAATCACCCAACGCGTTGAAAAAGTTGTAGGAGTCATTGCGAGCCAGATAGTCGCTAGCGTTCAGTTTCAGTTGCGCGGCCCGCTGGATGGTCTCGCCGGTCGCGACGGCGCCTGCGGCATCAGTAGGGCCGTCGGTGCCGTCGGTGCCGCCGCTTAAAACTGCGGCGTTCTGAAGCCCATCGATCGCAATGGCGGCGGATAACGCGAATTCCTGATTCCGGCCACCCAGGCCGGTTCCACGCACAGTGACAGTGGTCTCGCCGCCCGAGAGCACGCAGGCAGGTGGCGCAACCGGATTCCCGGTGGTGAGCATTTCGCGCAAAATTTCGGCATGCACGCGGGCTACTTCGCGCGTTTCGCCTTGCATGGTGCTGGACAGGATGAGCGTGCGGTAGCCTCGCGAGGCAGCTTCTTGCGCCGCGGTTTGAAGCGCGAGGCGATTGCTGCCGACGACGATGTTATGGACCGAATTAAAAACAGGATCTCCGGGTTTGGGAGTTTCGGCGATTTCTCCCCGGGCGCCCCGGGTCAGACGCTCGAGGACGCCTTGCGGGACCCGATCGAAGAGTTCGAACTTGTTCAAGATGGCGATGGCTTCAGAGAACGTGGTCGGGTCGGGCGCGGTTGGGCCGGATCCGATGACGTCCAATGGATCTCCGATTACGTCGGAAAGCAAGAGGCAAACGACGGTGGCCGGATACGCCAGCGCGGCCAATCGTCCGCCCTTCAACGCGGAGAGATGTTTGCGGACGGCGTTCAGCTCATTGATGGTGGCGCCCGCTTTCAGCAATAGATCGGTTGTGAGTTGCTTTGCTTCCAGCGTGATGCCGGGCGCAGGCGCGGCCAGCAAAGCGGACGCACCGCCGGAGATAGCAACGAGCAGCAGGTCGCGCGCGGTTAAGCCGGTAAGCAGTTCGCAAATCGATTCACAAGCGGCCGCGCCGGCTGCGTCCGGAATGGGATGAGCGGCTTCGACGAGTGAGACGTAGCGAAGCGAATGCGTGATGTGGCCGTGCTTGGTAACGACGATGCCGCCGGAAATTGCAGGACCGAGAATATCTTCGAGAGCGGAGGCCATCGATACAGAAGCCTTCCCTGCCCCGACTAAGAAGATGCGATCAAAGTTGTGGAGCGGTAGGCGAAGTTCGCCGGCTCTTAGCTCGTTCGAAATTCGCGATGCGTGGCATCGAATGGCGTTTCCGGCATCCGCCGCGCGCAGAACCGTGTGAAAGATGGCGAGCGCATCGGATTGGAGTGGATGGACCGCTTGCTTACGCGCGGGGTTCCGATCTGAGATTACTGACATCAGAAGATAGGCAAGCGGAGGACGCGGCGAACGATTTCAGAAACATCGTCTGTATCGACTTCAATGCAGTAGTCGGCGCGAGCATAGAGCGGGCGACGGTCGTCGAAGAGCTGCGCCAGAGCTGTTCGATCGGCGGCCAAAGGACGGGATGTGTCGTCGCCCAGGCGCTTGCGAATGGTTTCGAACGGGCAATCGAGCCAGATGGTGACCCCGTGTTCGGCGATTAGTTCCCAGTTCTGCGGCTGCACAAAGGCGCCACCGCCGAGCGAGATGACGTGCGGATTTCCAGCTTCGATGCCGAGGACGCGCGACCGGATCACTTCCGTTTCGATGTCGCGAAAAGCCGCTTCGCCGCGCTCCAGGAATATGTCAGAGATCTTCTTGCCTTCGCGCGCTTCGATTTCGCTGTCGATGTCGATAAATGCCCATCCCAGTTCGTCGGCGAGCGCGCGTCCCACGGTTGTTTTTCCGCTGCACATAAAGCCGACAAGGTAAAGCCCCGGAGTCCGCTTGAGCTTGACGATCATGACAATACGATCCTACCGGGGCGCAGCCGGGGGGGCGGGCAGCATGTTCCGGATGGCGGCGATGCGCCAATTGCGTTGCATGCGCTTTAGGACAAAGGTGGTCCACATCTTCCGGTCCTGGCCGCCCGGCAGACCGGTGAGTTCATAAGGGCCGTCGGCGATGGCCACATCCGGTGTAAGGAAGCGAATGGTTTCGAGCCGGATGGTGCGGCGGCTCCCGGCTTCCCGCTTGGAGCTGGCGAGCGCGCCTGCAACGACGGCTTTGCGGCCGCGGCGCCACTCGCCGGAAGACACCAATTGATCGGCATCCGGGGTGAAGAGCGCCTCGATCGCCTTGGGGTCGCGCAGATCGCGCGCATCGACATACTGTTGAACGAGTTTGATGATGGGGGCTTCCTGGTCGGCGCTGGGCGCGGGAGCCTGGGCGAAGAGAGTCGCGGGAAGGAGCAGCCAAAGCAGAGGGCGAGGCGCAAGGGGCATTTTTTTATTTTCAGGCAAGCCGGCGAGGACACGCACCCCACAATGAATGTTGATGAAGCGATTTGGCGTCGCGCTGGCTGTGCTGTGTTTCATTTTTGGCGCGGCTGCGCAGAGTTATATCCGGCACTACGCCATTCCGTTTCGGGCCGCAGCAGGAATTTACGGTTGCTTTGTTTGCTTACTAGCGCTCGTGCTCGTGCCCGCAATGCAGAAGGGCCGTGAGATTCGCAATTTCGTATTGCTTCCACTGTGGTGTGTGCCCTATCTGATCTACGCCGCAGGGACGGGCGATTTTCACTGGATGGCGCTGGCCCGTCTGGTTGCGATTGCGGCTGCGGTGTTCCTGGTGTACCGGCTGGCGCCCGTCCGGCAGATCGAAAGGTTTTCCTGGCAGGACCTGGCTGTCGCCATTGTCCTGATTGCCGCCGTGTTGCTGCATGGGCTCAGCGGAATTTGGAATAGACCACTGAACCTCGATTTCATGGGACGGCTATTTCTGATCAGCGTAGGCGCATGGTGCTGGACGTATGTACGCGTGGTGCCAGACCTGGGATACCGTTTCGGAATTTCAAGGAAGGTTCTGGGCGCAGCGGCGTTGAATTTCGGATACTTTGCGGTGATCGCCATTCCGTGCGGTTTCGCTTTGGGCTTTACGGCGTGGAACCCTCGCTGGCGTGGAATCAGCGCCTTCTGCCTGGACTATCTGGAAATTTTTCTGTTCATTGCGCTATTGGAGGAACTCTTCTTTCGCGGCTTTCTGCAGACCCTGATCTCAAATTCGCTCAAATCGGTTTGGATTGGGCAGGCGCTGGTATCCGTGATGTTCGGCCTTTTCCATATTTTGCATGCGCCGTTTCCGAATTGGCGGTACGTGGTTCTGGCGTCCATTGCAGGCTGGTTCTACGGATCGGCTTTTCGTCAGGCGGGAAATAGCTTGATGGCGGCGGCATTAACGCACGCGATGGTGGATACCGTTTGGCGCACCTGGCTGACCAGAGCGGCAACGTGAATCCGAATCTTCTGGAGTGAAAATTGCACGATCCAGGAGTTAGGAGTTAATAGAGGACTATTATGGCGCAAATAAAAAACACTCACGAGCTCGACCTCAGCTCCGTGCGCGGGTTTATTGCGACAGCGGAGTGGATGAGAAGAAATATCCTTTTGACGGAACCGGACGTGCAGATGCTGCAGTTGAATGTGATGCTTTCGCGGGGCGACTCGGCGGAAAAGAAGATTGTCGCTATCTTTCTGGATACCAGCAGCGCGTATGTAATCGGATTTCGCGGGAAGGGCAAGGTTTTTGTTCTGGGAGATGCCGGCCAGTGTGCGATCGCGAAGTTGCGTACCGCGCAGTTGATCGGCCCGAATGAAAAGCCGGAAGTGCTGAAGCGTATCGAAACCGGCCATCGTTCTCTCGGAACATTCCAACGGCGTGACGGTGTGCCCGGGATGCGGGGGAGTGTGTACCATCTGGCCAACCTCCAGAACGCGGCCAAGCTGGCCGATTTCTCGGGCAGTGATACGGGACCGGTGACGTACGATGACGTCCGCAGCGCTCTTTCCATCCTCGTCTGTATGATCGCCGAGAGCGCCCGGTCCAATTTGATCCTGCGTAATTTCGAACGGCTGTATTTTGGCGAGAGTGTCGAAGCCGACGACGTGGTGCAGTATTACGACAACGCAAAACGGATCCTTGGCTACGCTTACCGCATCGAGAAGCGCAGAGTTATGGCATTGACGGATCGTATCGAGAAGCTCGAAAAACGAGCTAAAGAGTTGTTTGCGCTATGGGCTTCGGTCCAGGCGCATGCCGAAAAGAAAGAGTTCTTCCGGCTGGCGATTGCGGGTGCTGCGCCCCAGAACCCTCCCAATATGGCGGAGGCAGCAATCCGCGTCCAGCAGATCGCCAACGAACTGGACGGCGCCAGCGCAGATGATCTGTGCGACATTATGTCGTTGTGCTCCAAGCCGACGGCCCTGCGGGCCGCGCGCGGCGGAATAATTGCTCCCATCCCGATACCTATTCCGTAATAACGTAGTACCTGATGACGTCCGAAAACCGCGAGCCGATGCCGGCAATGAATGAGAAGATCCGGTTATGGAGTTACCCGATCGAGACATCTGCTACCGGGCATTGCAGAGCCGCGATCCGCGGTTCGATGGCTTGCTCTTTGTAGGCGTCACGTCTACCGGAATTTATTGCCGGCCGGTCTGCCCGGCGCGCACGCCGAAATTGGAACACTGCCGTTTCTTCGGTTCCGCGGCGGCCGCGCAAGAAGCAGGATTCCGCCCCTGTTTGCGCTGCCGGCCCGAGACAGCACCCGATCTGGCATCGTGGCGCGGAACTTCCAACACGGTTTCGCGGGCACTGGCTCTGATAGCAGAAGGCGCGCTTGACGGCGAAGCAACGGTGGACGGGCTGGCAGCGCGCCTCGGTGTAGGCGAACGGCAACTCCGGCGGCTGTTCCTGCAGCACCTGGGAGCCTCCCCCAACGCGGTGGCGCAAACGCGGCGCGTGCTGTTTGCGAAACATCTCATTCATGAAACGCGCATGCCGATGACTGATGTTGCGATGGCGGCAGGGTTCGGCAGCCTGCGCCGGTTCAATGAGGTATTCCTGGACCTTTTTCACCGTCCGCCGAGCGCGTTGCGGAGAAAAGTTTCGAGTCCGGTAGCCCCGGGAACAGGCATTATGCTGCGATTGCGATACCGGGCGCCGTATGACTGGGAATCGATGCTCGATTATCTGCGCGTGCGCGCCATTCCCGGCGTGGAGGTTGTCGAGAACGGAACTTATCAACGCACGGTGGAGATGGACGGGTTTACCGGAAGCATCGAAGTGGGGCATCTGCCGCGGCGGCAAAGTTTGAGTGTCACCATCCGTTTTCCCCATGTGCGGTCTTTGCCGGCGATTGTGGCGCGAGCGCGACGCCTGTTCGATATCGGCGCGGATATCGAGACGATTGGCGCGCATCTCGCTCGCGATCCGCTGCTGGCGCGTTTGATTGCCGAGCGTCCCGGCCTGCGCGCGCCGGGCGGATGGGACGGCTTCGAACTGGCAGTGCGGGCCATACTGGGACAACAGGTGAGCGTGGCCGCGGCTCGGCGGCTGGGTGGGCAACTGGTGGCGCTGCATGGCAAGCCTGTATCGAAAGACTATGTAAGGCATCCGGGTCTGTCGCATGTGTTTCCGACCGCCGTGACGCTCGCCTCGGCGGAATCTCTGGGAGTTGGAATGCCAGCCGCGCGTCAAGCTTCGCTCAAAGCGCTGGCGCAGGCCGCTGCGGCGGACCCAAATCTCTTCCGTCCGGCGGCAAACATCGAGCAGGCGATCGCGAGCCTGCGCACGATCCGCGGAGTTGGCGAATGGACCGCGCAGTACATCGCGCTGCGAGCTATGCGCGAGACAGACGCATTTCCGGCCTCCGATTTAGGCCTGTTGCGAGGAGCGGCGGCGGAGGATGAAGCGCTCTCGAAACCGGCCAATCTGTTGAGCCGCGCCGAATCCTGGCGGCCTTGGCGCGCTTACGCCGCGCAGCATTTGTGGGCCGCGGGTCCCACCGGCATGGAGAGGACCTATGCGTGAGATTGCGGAATTCTTTATGGAACGAATCAGCACGCCCATCGGCGAGGCGCTGATTTTGGCCGACGTCGATGGCCATTTGCGGGCATTCGATTGGACGGAACACGAGGAGCGCATGCGCCGCCTGCTACAGCTTCAATACGGCGAAGCCAGATTCAGACTTCGACCGGCACAGAATCCGAATGGCTTGGCGAATGCGATTGAGCGCTATTTCGCAGGTGAATTGCGGGCGATCGACTCGTTGCCGGTGCAAACCGCGGGCACGCCGTTTCAGCAAAAAGTCTGGCGGGCGCTGCGAAGGGTTCCGTGTGGCGCGACGATTTCTTACGCGACGCTTGCTCAACGTATCGGCCAACCAACCGCTGTGCGAGCGGTGGGTCTGGCCAATGGGTCCAATCCGGTAGGAGTTGTTGTGCCGTGCCATCGCGTGATTGGATCTAACGGCTCGCTCACGGGGTATGGTGGCGGGATTGAGCGGAAGCGCTGGCTGCTAGAGCATGAGAGGAAGTTCGGGGAGCATGAGGGCGAGCGTGTTGTAACCTTTTGAACGTTCGTTACTCTAAACAGTTATGCCGTTGCAGGTGTGTCACCCGATTGCTGACAACGAGATCGTCGCACTGGTTCGTTCGGGTGAGACCGGCATGTTCGAACTGCTGATGCGGCGTTACAATCAGCGGCTTTTCCGGGCGATTCGCTCGATCGTGAGCGATGAACTGGAAGCGGAGGATGTGCTGCAAGATGTATGGGTTCGCGCCTACGAGCACCTGAACCAGTTTTTGGGCCGGGCGAGTTTTTCCACTTGGGTGACGAGGATCGCCATCTACGAGGCGCTCGGACGCAATCGAAAACGCAAACGCTGGACCTCGCTGGAAGATACCGAGGGAGAGATCGTGCCGGAGGCCAATCGCCGCCAAGCGCCAGACGATACACCGGAGGCACAAGCTATGCGCGGGCAGTTGCGAGAGATGCTCAAGGCCGCGGTGGACGCATTACCCGAAACATACCGTTCGGTGTTTGTGCTGAGAGAAGTGGAGCAATTGAGCACCAGCGAAACAGCCGATTGTCTGGAAGTATCGGAAGAGACAGTAAAGATCCGGCTGCACCGCTCGCGCGCGCTGCTGCGGCGTGAGTTGGAAAGCCGCATCGGACCCGCGGTCTCGGAACTTTATATGTTCCTGGGGCCGCGATGCGACCGGACCGTGGCAAGGGTTCTGGAGAGAATTGCCCAGTGAAATAGCTCATTCGGCGCGGTTCGATATCTGCTAGCGGTGTGTCCCCTGCGCTAATCCTCTTAAATAGTAAACTGCTGGCATGCACGAGTTGCGCTGTCGACCGGCAAGCCCTGACCTACAGCCGTTCGTTCGGGCCTATGCACAACGGGAGATCTTTAATTTACCCGGCCCGGTGAGTGCGCCAATACCTGCCAGGCTCGAACAGATACTCGAGTTTCAGTTTGGCGAGCATTTCGAGGTCTTCCACCCAACTCGAAGCGATCGCAGTCGACCGGCCACGCTGGTTGGCTCCCAAACCGAGGGCGGCTGGACGATCGCGCTAAGAAACAAGATTATTTCGTTCGGGATCTTCTTTCAGCCGGTTGGCTTCTCCGGGTTGTTTGGGATATCGCCGGTCGAACTCGCGAACCGCGCATTTGATGCTGCGGACCTTCTGCCCTCTGGAATCCGGCAGTTACACGATCAGCTCGCTGCTTGTGTTTCCTTTGCTTCGCGTGTAGCAGTCGTGGAACAGTTCTTGCGTACCCTTGTTGCGCGGTCATCCGCGAACAAGCATGACCTCGGGTGCCGCGCTGCTGGAGCAATCTTCCGCGCCCACGGCGCTGTGAACATGCGCGAACTCGCGGCGCATTATGGCTTGAGCGTTCGGCAGTTTGAGCGCCGTTTCCTCCGGAGCACCGGTGTCGCACCGAAGACGTATGCGCGTGTAGCACGCTTCCAGACGGCGCTCGATACAAAATTGCGCTCCCCTCATCGTTCTTGGCTCTCCATTGCACACGATCTCGGGTATCACGACCAGATGCATATGGTTCACGACTTCCACGAGTTGGCTGGTGCAGCGCCCAACGAGGCTCTCGCGACAATCCGTGACGCACGGCCTCCCGCCATGCAAGAGTTTTCACAACTCTGATGCCGCTTTTTTACTAGGCGACTGGTCATCTGAAATGGCACACTCGGGGCATGCTGCTGCCAAGAACTATTTCGAACAGTATGAAGCTACGAGAATTTGTCCAGTTTGCTGCAATGGCGGCATTCTTACTTATGGCGACCGTTCCAGTGAGGGCTAGTGCGATCCCGGTCACCTACAGCTTGGCTGGTACTGGAACCGTTGTGGGTGCGACAAGCGCTACTTTGACGCTTGATGCTATCGCACTGGGATCAGTTCTTTCGGAAAACGGCGATTTGAACACCGCTTGGAATCCGGTTACATATTCTGACGAAGCCGTACTGGACTTGGACACAGGAATCCTGCATGGAAAGTTCACGCTTTCGTTCGCGGCTGGTCAAACGTTAAGTGGAAACGTATTCGAGGACAACACCGCGATCATCGCGAGCCCCACAGAAACAGGGCCGTTCATTCAAACTTTGACGTTTACGGGAGGGACGGGAGAGTTTGCCGGTGCGACGGGATCCTTTTCCGGCGAAGGCTTCGTGGGGAGCACTGACTTCACAGTGTCGGGAGCCGGAACTATCGATACTTCGGCAGTGCCCGAGCCGTCATCGATTATGCTGCTCCTCAGCGGCTCAACGCTAATCATTGCGACGCTGCGGCGCCCTACCGCCACTTGCGTATTTCCACGTCAGGCGCAGGCCATGGGCGAACGACAACGGGCCAGGAGTAGCGTCCGTTGCGGGAGAGATAACAATGACGCGGTCGACGCTGAGCTCGCGTGATTCCGCTGAGGTAAGCACCGCGTCAACACCCCCAATAGCGCGACGAGCGGTACTGGGTTTGGGGTTGTTCTCCGCGTTTAGCCGCGGGTTCGCGCAGATCGCGGCGACCAGCATTCCGAAAGTGGATCTGCACCATCATTTCTTTGCTCCCGGCCCCTTGAAGCCGTTCATGTCACGATATCCGACGCCAAAGCCGATCCTCGCTTACACGCCGGCACAGTCCATTGCCGCGATGGATCAGGCGGGCGTCGAAACCGCGTTCCTGTCCTCCCCTGTTCTCTTTGGAGACGACCCTGCGCTGGTTCGGGAAGCTGTGGCGAGCGCGCGGGGTTTGAATGAGTTTGGTGCACGAATCGTGGGCGACCATAACGGTCGGTTCGGGCTCTTCGCGGTGCTGCCGTTGCCACAGGTTGATCCAAGCCTACGTGAAATCGACTATGCGTACGCTGTCCTGAAGGCAGACGGCGTGGCCATGATGACGAGCTACGGCGACCGCTGGTTAGGCGATCCGGCGTTTCAGCCAGTGCTCGATGAACTGAATCGCCGCAGCGCGATCGTGCATATACACCCCCAAGCCGCACCCTGCTGCCAGAATCTCATCCCTGGCACCGACCCCGTGCGGATCGAGTACAACACGGACACGAGCCGCGCGATCTGGACGATGATCAAGGACTCGGCTTCGACGCCCAGCGCGGCTTCTCGCTATCCAAGGATCCGCTTCATCTGGTCGCATGCAGGCGGATCATTGCTCGGACTGGTTGGGCGGTTCCTGATTGGACCGGAATCCTCAGCAGAAGCTCTGCGCAGTACGCCGAAGCCGAATTCCAGGCTCTATCACTTGCGTCGCTTCTATTACGACACCGCCGCATCCTACAATCCCGTTCAGATGCAGGCGCTGAAGATGCTGGTCGGCGCACGGCAAATCGTATTCGGATCGGACTTCCCGATGGCTCCCATTCCCGCTGTCACCAGCGGCCTCGATCAGTGTGGCTTCGACGAGCAGGAACTGCGCGGCGTGTACCGAGACAATGCGTTATCAATACTGCGCACCCGGCGATGATTTCGCCGATGCAAAATTCCCCGCTCACGGCCACAGGGGAGACGAGGCGTGTAGGCAAGGTAAGAGTCTATGACATCAAGAGCCATTTTGCTAGTTGCTGTTCTTTTGATGGAGGCCCTTGCAGCGCAAAGAGACTATCCGTCTCGAACAGCCATCGCCAATGTTTTCCACCGGGCACTCGGCGCGAAAAATCCAGACCCGAATTTTCGCAACCCGGACTACCTTGCTGCGCAGCTTCTTGGAGCACCGGAACGCGCGCTGCTCGTCGATCATGTCAGGGCCGCCATTGACCTCGATTACCAGACTGCGATGCAACGCTTGCCGCCGCCTTCGCCCGCGCTGGTAACAACTCACTTGCTTCGAACCCGTCACATCGATTTGGCTCTACGGAACGCGTTGTCCGCCGAAACCCGTCAGGTCGTGATTTTGGGCGCGGGGTACGACACTCGAGCGTACCGGTTCCACGACCAGCTTGCTGGCATGCCTGTTTTCGAAGTAGACCGTCCCGCAACCCAGAAATACAAGAAGCTGCGTGTCAGGGAAGCACTAGGCGAAGTGTATAAGTCAGTGCGCTGGGTTGCCGCGACGCCCGGCGATGATGACCTGCTGACAAAGCTTCGTTCAGCGGGTTACTCTGAACGGCTCCGCACGTTCTTCGTCTGGGAGGGCGCGACGTACTATCTTCCCGAATCCGGCATTCGGAACGTGCTGCGGTTTGTGAGCGCCCACTCGGCACCCGGCAGCACCATCGCGTTTGACTACATGGATGAGAGTAATCCCGGCATAAATAATCCCACGGACTTCCACGCACGGGTGGGTGAGCCGCTCCTGTTCGGGTTCGCAAAAGGCGGTGCGAGTGCCTTTGTTCGGTCCGAAGGACTTGAGGTTGTTTCCGACCTCAGTTACGACGAACTTTATGACCGTTATGGCCGCCGGCCCGACGGCAGTCCCGCTATGCCACATAGCGGTGGGCCGGCAACTCTCGCAGGCATCTGTGTTGCAAGGGTGCCGGTTACGGCAGAGTAGCGGCGAACAATCATCGCTCATTCCGGTTCGGCCGGTGTACGCCCCGGTGACAAGTGGCCACACGGAGCGTACGCTATCAGGACGTGTCCTGCGCGGGGCAGTAAACCTGAGATGCAAGCATGTCGCACGATATTGGAACCCTCATCAGCCGAGGGTGCCTGAAAGTAAGCCGTAATCGCTTCGAAGTGAGCCTTCGTCCTGTACCAGCGTAAACGGCCTTTTCCCGCTCAGCCAACTCCCTTGTTGAGCTTGGTATCTCGCATTCCGCTCGTAACTGGCGTTTACGGAAATGTACACGGGCTTCCAATGGCACTCTCGGGCGAGTGACGCTAACCTGGAAATTGAGGTCAACCGAACAATAAATCCGCCCTCACGGCGATGTGTTTAGCATCCGCTTTGGTTATGCGTCCTCGGCAGATTCAAGAGTTAGGGCGTGTTTTAGAAGTGGATGCGGAGGCCGAACTCCATATTTCGGGGAATATTGGACGTAGGTACACCCGTGATTCGGCCGAAATTTGCCGGCAGACTGAGGTTCAGATTTGAGCTCGAAGCAGAGGGTGGGCCGCTGAAGACGACGTGATTGAACACGTTGGTCACCTGGAAGCTCAGGGTTGCTCCGATGCGACCTTCTTTCCAAATTCCGATATCTTTCAGGGCCGTTGCATCCACGTTCCAGGAAGGCAGGCCGCGCATCTGATAGTATCCGCCGCAACTTGTGTCGTAGCCGAGGATGCAGGGACGGAACTCGGAATAAACAGCAGCCGGATTGGCAAATTGGTTTACGCCGGTCGGGTTGTTCGTTCCAATTCCATTGGAACCGGCAACATTATAGTGCGCGCTGGTACCACCCGTGTAGGGCGCGGCGGCCACCGCATTTTCGGCATTCGAGCTAATTCCGCTCGAACTCGATTCACCGAATGCCTGACACTGAGCGCTGCAAAGTCCGCCTTCGTTGTAGAGGACGGATTCGCCGCCGCCGCTCAGAGCCGTCAAAAGCGGCGAGATCGTCCATCCGCCCAGGATGTGGCCGAGCACACCATGTTGTGCCTTGAAATAGGGCGGCTGATAGGTGAGCGCCAGATTGTAGATGAACTTGTAATCGAAGCTGTTCGGACCATAGTTGGCGCCGACGTTAAAGGCGTCGAGGTCGGTGATGGCGCTCGAGGCTTGCGTGACAGCAGCCGTTCCCAACGCGCGCCCCCAGGTAAAATTGGAAACGGCGCTCAAGCCGTGATAATCGCGCGCCTTGAAAGTCACAAAGAGAGCGTTGTAATTTCCATATCCGCGGCTGGTGATCAAGACCGCGGAAGACATCTGAGTGGTGTCCAGCATGACGTTGTTGCAAGGCGCCGGACAGCCGTTCAGCGCGAAGCTAGGAGCCGTATATAAGGCCTTCCAGATATTCGAGACTTCGGTGCTTCGGAATGCGGCGGCGTTTGCGGATACAAATTTCGCCGTGCAGCTTGACGCGCCCTTGCAATAGGCCGAGTTGGGTCCGCCCAGCGCAGCCTCAAAGAAGGGCTGGACGGGGACGTTGGCCGGCGGAATCACGGTCGATCCGCCGCAATAAGCTGCGCCACAGAGCGCCAGATACGTGTTCGCATAGGCCTGCGCGAAGTTCTGGCTGCTTAACGTGGTCATGTAAGGCACCGCATCGATGTTCACATTTTCAGCCTCGTTGCGGATGATCCGGCCGATGTATCCCACTTCCAGCGTGCTCTTGGAACCAATGGCGCGTTGAATGGAGAACGTGAAATTGTCGGTGCGCTCGGGCCGGAAGTTCGGATCAAGCGAGCTGGGATCTTGCGCATATGCCCCGTTGATACCGGGGAAGAAGGGTTGGGGCAGATTTTGAGCGGGCGTAGGAAGTGGCGCGGAGAGCCCGTCGCCATTGGGTGGAACGCCGAGCCGAAAGGCGTTAGCCGGCGTCACCACGTTGCTTCCCAGGCACTGTCCGGAGTTGCTCGCGCCCTGACAACTGACGGCTTGCAGTAAACCGGGGCCAAGCAGCGGAACCAACACCAGATCAACGCCGTTCAAGCGGCCGTAAATTCGGCCGTAGCCGCCGCGGAAAACGGTTTTGCCATCCCCTAAGAGACTGCCGAGCAGCCCGCTCGAATATTTCGGGTTCCAAGCCATCGCGACGCGCGGACTGAATTGATCCCAGATGGGATTGTAAGGATACTTGCGCCCGGTGTTTCGAATGGTTTCGTATCCGAGCGTCGGATTGTAAACCTGACCATTCAAAGCGGCGGCTTTCCGCTGCGCTAGATAGCTCTCCGCATTGACGGGTTTGCCGTTGGCATCGACCAGCAGGACCTGATTTCCGTTGATCTCATAGGGAGGAAGCTGGGCCTCCCAAGACAGGCCGTAAGTCAAAGAGAAGGCCGGTTTCAGATGCCAGGTATCGCTGGCATAGAGCTCATACGTGGGAATCACGCTGCGCTCGTAGGCGACGCTTCCAACCGGCTGAAGCGAGAGATTGCTGCCGGTGCGCGTGTAGGCCACCTGCGGCTGGTTGACGAACCCTAATACTTCCGAATACAAACGCTGGAAGCTGGTCTGGTTGCCGCTGCTTAGGCCGGCCGGGTAACTAATGCCGTTGAAATTAACCCCATTGCTGCCGATTTGATAGACAATGTTGTTATTCACGCCATTGCCGTTATCGGTGCGCATATGGAAGTCGTAATTGCGCAGATACTGGCCGCCGAACTGGAAAATATGATTTCCACTCATCTTGGTGAGATCGTCGCGGAACATTTGGTCGTGGCCATCCCAAAAGCGCTGGCGTACGCTTTGGGTGTTGATGTTATAGGGAATCAGAATGTTGGCTGCCGTCGCCGATTCAGCGATCGCATTGGAAGCGCCGCTGGCGATTTCCGCTGCTCCGCCGAGACCCGGTAACTGCGGGGGTGCGCCGACGCTGCCCCATTGCCAGAAGTTGCGAGTGTAGCTATACCGGAAATCGTTCGTCATGGTGGGCGAGAGCGTGGTGGTGAGGCCGCCTACCAGGAGCGAGGGAAGTTGATCCCGAGGCGCTATGGCGGCGGGCACACCCAGCGTATCGCCGGGAAGGGCGCCGCCGATATCGACCTGGTTGCTTGTCAGATTGACGAGACGCATGAACCGATAACTGCCGAAGAAATGCCATTTGTCGCTGAAATCGTGGTCGATACGGCCTACATAAATGTCATCGGTCAATGGCGTTTTGAGGGTGGAAAGAAAGCCGATCACGTTATGCTGATCGCCACCATTGGAGGCATATAGCAAGTCGTTGCCTTTCGGCATTTGCTTGTTCCATATCGCGCTCACGACGGGATTGATGCCGATGCCTCGCGGATCGCAATAACCGCCGCTGCAAGCCGGATATGTGACGCCATCCACGGTGACCGGGTAGGGGTTCAGATTGTAAGGGGTGAAAACGCTGCTGGGTCCGGATTGGACCTGAATAACACCGGCGCGCAGAAGATCCGAGGGAACAGGCCGCTCATAGGTATTGTTGTTGGGATAGCGCTGGCCTTCGTAATTGAAGAAAAAATACCATTTGCCGCCCAGAAAATTGGGCGTGAATGGTCCGCCCAGCGACGCGCCAAAGCGGTTTCTGTGATTCGAGGGCAAAGGGTTGGCGTAGCCAGCGAGGGGGGAACCTCCAGGGCAATTCGCCGCCGCCGTAAACGGCGCGCAAGTATGATCGTTCACCCAGCTATTTGCAGCCCCCACATTGGTGGCGAAATAGTATTCATAAACGGAACCGTGGAATTGATTCGTACCACGCTTCGTGACCATTTGCACCTGGCTGCCCAAGCCCCCGTTGAAATCGGCAGTTTGATTAAAGGTGGAGACTTTGAATTCTTCGATGCTTTCGACAGGCACGGGGACAGCGCCGGCCGACGATCCATTCTGCTGCGTGCCACCGGTCCCTGTGAAGTTTGTCACATAGGAACTGTTGTCTCCTGCCATATCATCGGTGTTATAACCGCCATCCACCATGTAGGTGTTCTGATCCCGAACAGCGCCTGCTGTATAGCCGCCCGGCGTAATTCCGGGCTGCAGCACGGTGAGGGTGGCGGCATCGCGGCCGAGATTCGGCAGGGACAGAATGGCTTGGCTATTCAGCGTGGTCCCTACCGAGGCATTGGTGGTCTGGAGTTCGGAGGCGGATTGGGCCTGGACTTCAATGGTGGTGGTGGTTTCGCCAACCTGCAGGGTTGCGTTCACGGTGAGGGCGGAGCCGATTTCCACCACCTGGTTTTGAACGCGAAATGCCGCAAAACCGGTCTTGTTGAAGACAACCGTGTAGGTGGCAGGATTTATGTTGGCGAAGAGATAGCGGCCATCATTATTGGTGGTTGTGGTTTGAGTGCTATTCGTCGAGGGATCGATTAGTTTGACTTCGACCCCCGGGATGGCCGCCCCTTGCTGGTCTATTACTTGACCTGATACAGAGGTGCTCGAAGTCGCCTGGCTGAAGGCCGGTAAGACAGCTAGTAAGAGAATGGAGGCGAGGCAGAACGCGCCGCGAATGTATCGTGCAACAACACGAAGCCCATACCGCAACAGAAAACCCGGAAGCATGTCACTCCTCGTATTAGCCGGTCAGGACGTGGACTTGTGAAATCGTATTGCATGGTAATTACAAAAAGCCACCCTGTCAAGAGCTATTTGTCCGAGCTTTTCTTAGTACTACTTACAGCACTGCCCGCGTTGGCTGCCCACGGTGAAAAGCTGGCTTGGAGTGACGAGTTCAATGGGACCCGGAATGCTCCTCCAGATCCGTCGAAATGGGCGTACGATCTAGGAGATGGCGGGTGGGGCAACCAGGAGCTCGAAGTGTATACCAGGAGCCCGGAAAACGTGTTTCAGGATGGCCGGGGACACCTGATCATCCGTGCCGTAAAGACGGATTCCGGCGGATTCACGTCAGCGCGGCTCAAGACGCAGGGTAAGTTCTCCGTGACGTACGGGAAGATTGCTGCACGCATGAAGATTCCGCGCGGGCAAGGGCTCTGGCCCGCTTTCTGGATGTTGGGACTGGATATCGGTTCCGTGGGTTGGCCCAAGTGTGGAGAGATCGATGTGATGGAAAACATCGGCAAAGAACCCTCCGTTGTGCACGGAACCGTTCATGGACCCGGTTACTCGGGAAAGGGCGGGATTAGCGCGCGATATGCGCTACCGAACGGCCATCCGTTATTTGAGAAATTCCATGTTTATGCGGTGGAGTGGACGCCCGGAAAGATTGAATTTTTCCTCGACGGAAAGAGTTATACAACGGTTACACCTGGCTTGCTGCCAAAAGGCGCAAAGTGGGTCTACGATCATCCGTTCTTTCTGCTGCTCAATTTGGCAGTGGGCGGAGCATGGCCGGGGAATCCGGATGAAACCACCCAGTTGCCGCGGGAGTTGGTGGTGGATTGGGTGCGTGTCTGGCAATGAGAATCTGTCCGCCGCCTCACGCCATACTAGAAGGGAGGTATGTTGCATGACGGCTCCATCGACTCGCGTGTCTATTCGCTGCCCGAAGTTCACGAGAGCGTAGCAACCTCCCACACCCGCTTCTGGAGACGGCTACTGGCGTTCGCCGGTCCGGCGTATCTGGTCAGCGTCGGGTACATGGACCCTGGAAACTGGGCCACGGATCTGGAAGGCGGCGCGCGCTTCGGGTACCAATTGCTTTGGGTCCTGGTTCTTTCGAACCTGATGGCGCTGCTGCTCCAGACCCTTAGCTCACGGCTCGGAATCGTCACCCGGCGCGATCTGGCACAGGCCTCGCGCGATGAGTACCCGAAGGCCGTTTCCTACATCCTGTGGATTTTGTGCGAGCTCGCCATTGTAGCGTGCGATTTAGCGGAAGTGTTAGGAGCCGCAATCGGCTTGAACCTGCTGTTCCACATTCCGCTGCTGATCGGAGTGCTGATCACTGCGGCGGACACGCTGCTGGTGCTCTGGTTTACACACATGGGGATTCGCGTTATCGAGGCGTTCGTGCTCGTCTTGATTGCGACAATCGCCGGTTGCTTCGCTTTCGAGATTATTTTGGCGCGGCCGGATCTTCCAGAAGTGGCGACCGGCCTGTTGCCGCGGCTCAATTCGCAAAGCATCTATGTGGCAGTGGCGATCTTCGGCGCGACCGTCATGCCGCACAACTTGTACCTTCATTCGGCGCTGGTGCAGACGCGGCAAATTGGCGAAACGGAAGCCCAGAAGCGGCAGGCATGCCGGTTCAATTTGCTCGATTCGACGCTGGCCTTGAACGGGGCGCTGTTTGTGAATGCGGCCATACTGGTGATGTCATCGGCGGTGTTCTTCCGGCGGCACATCGTGGTGACCGAGATTCAACAGGCTCACGAATTGCTTTCGCCGATTCTGGGAACGACCGCGGCGAGCGTCCTGTTTGGAGCTGCATTGCTTTGTTCGGGGCAGTCCTCCACACTGACCGGAACGTTGGCCGGCCAGATCGTGATGGAGGGGTTTCTCCGCTTTCGCATGCAGCCCTGGCTGCGGCGGGCGGTGACGCGATGCCTGGCGATTGTGCCGGCGGCGGTCACGATTTATTTTGCGGGCGACAAGGGCACTTACCAGCTCATTATTTTGAGCCAGGTGATTCTGAACCTCCAATTGCCTTTCGCGGTGATTCCGCTGATCCATTTTACGAACGACCGGAAGCGCATGGGTGCGTTTGCCAACGGATTCTGGCTGCGCACGGGAGCGTGGATATGCGCGGCCTTCATCCTGATGCTGAATGTATGGCTGCTGTGGGATGAAGCGCGGGATTGGGTTGCGGCCAGCAGTGCCCATCGTTCGCTGACTCTGTTTGCCTGCGTTTTAGGTAGCGCCGCGTTTGCCGCGCTGCTTATTTTGGTGAGCTGCTGGCCGTGGTTCCGTCATATGGCGTATGTGGCCGAGCCCATCAAGGCAACCGTTGCAGAACGGCCTAATCTATTGGCGCGGACCTATTCGAGCATTCTGGTTCCGCTCGATCACAGCGAATCTGATCAGGAGGCGCTCAGCAACGCGCTGGCGCTGGCGCGAACATATAACGCGCGGATCATTCTGCTGCACGTGGAGGAGGGGGTGACGAGCCGGATGTTCGGCGCTCTGTCCTCAACCGCTGAGATCGCGGAAGGGCAGGACTATTTGAACACGATTGTCCGCTCGTTGCGAGATCACAACATCAGCGTCGACGTGGTGGTTCGGCATGGGAAAAGTCCGGCGAATGAGATCGCGGCGGCAGTGCACGATTTGCAACCTGATCTCATGATCATGGCCTCGCATGGACACCGCGGCATCAAGGATTTGATTTTCGGCACCACGATTAATGCGGTGCGGCACAAAGTTAAGATTCCGATGCTGATTGTCAACAGATCGTAATGACGGACCTATCGAAGGGCAGAATTCTGGTTACGGGTGGAGCAGGATTTATCGGCAGCGCGCTCATTTGGGAACTCAACCGGCGCGGATACACGAACATCCTGGTAGCCGATTTTCTAGGCCGTGACGAGAAATGGAAGAATCTGCCGGCGCTCCGCTTTGCCGATTATGTGGAAGCGGATGACTTGCTCCAGCGCATGGAGGACAGTCCGCACCTGTTCAGCAATATCGGCTGCATCTTTCATCTCGGCGCCTGCTCGTCCACGACTGAAACGGATGCTGCGTATTTAATTCGGAACAATTTCGAGTACACGAAGCGCCTGGCTCATTTTGCGCTCGAAGGCGGCCGCCGTTTTGTTTATGCTTCCTCGGCGGCCACGTATGGAGATTCGGCGGCCGGGGTCGCCGAGAGCGTGCCGCTGGCGAGCCTGCGCCCGCTCAATATGTATGGGTATTCGAAGCATCTGTTCGATTGCTATGCGGAGCGAGTGGACATGCTGCCGAGGGTCACGGGGCTCAAGTACTTCAATGTCTTCGGACCGAATGAAGATCACAAGGGCGATATGCGCAGCGTGGTGCACAAGGCGTTTCACCAGATTCGGGCGAGCGGCACAGTCTCGCTGTTCAAGAGTTACCGCCCGGAATTTTCGGACGGCGGCCAGCAACGTGATTTCTTTTATGTAAAGGATGCGGTGAAGGCCACGGTGTTTCTGGCCGAGCATGTGGATGGCGGCGGATTGTTCAATCTGGGATCGGGCGAGCCGAATACGTGGAAATCGCTGGTCAACGCGATTTTTTCGGCGTTGGGCCATGAGCCTCGCATCGAGTTCATCGAGATGCCGGAGCAGCTTCGTCCTAAGTATCAATATTTCACGTGTGCGAATACCGCGAAGCTGCGCGCGGCGGGGTTTACGGAGCCGATGACACCGTTATGCGAGGCGGTGCGGGATTACGTGTGTAATTACTTGATCACCGGCCGACATCTAGGAGATGAGGGGTAGCCGCTCCCTCACGGTCGCGGTTCTGTTAACTGATCTCATGCAGCCGATAGGCCGCGCAGGTTCCAGCCGCAGATGCGGCTCGCTTCCAGCTTGTTGCCGTCCGGTCCGGGCCAGTGAGTTTCCAGGCTGATGTAGCCTTTGTAGTCTTGCTCAAGTAAAGCGGCGATCTGTTCCTTCCAACGCACCTGGCGAGTACCTAACGGGCCCCAGACGGGCTGCTCGTTCTCCATGTGGCAATCCTTCGCGTGAACGTGGGCGATCCGTTCGGCTCTCAAGAAGGAGAAGCCGCCGGGGAACGGGTCTTCGCCCGCTACTAGCGCGTTGGCCGGGTCCCAAACGATTTTGAGATTCGGGTTCGGAATGAAATCGAGAATCCGGGCCGCTTCCGCAGCCGTGCCGACGTTGCAGGCGTGTTCGTTCTCCAGGCCGATGACGACATTGTGTTTCTCGCCGAGTTTCGCGAGCTGCGCCAATGCGTTCACGATTTCGTCGTGGCACATTTCGGGCTTGAGAGTCCGCCAATAGGAGAACACGCGAATGATTCCGGCGCCGAAGAATTTGGCAACTTTGAAAGCCTGCTCGGTCAGGCGCGGCTGGTCTTCGAAGGTGTGCTTGGATGCGAAGACGTCGTGCTGGAATCGCTGATCGACTTCCGGCGCGTTGGGCAACACGCATTTGAGCAGCGGCGAGGCGATGGAGATGACCGCAAATCCGGCTTCGTCCAGAGTGTCTTTGGTTGCTTTCAATTCATCATCGGTCAGGTCCAGGATGTTCTTGCAGTTTACGACACGAAGCTCGGCGGCGGTCATCCCGATCTCTTTCATGACAGGAAGGGCTTGGCGGAGATCGGGTGAAAACTCGTCGGTAATGGCGGCAATGGGTATCTTCGGCTGAAACGTTGGAATACTCACGCCTCCTATACTAAAGGTATGTTCTTTCGCCGCGAAAAGCCCAGGATTCCTTCGTTCGAGGAGCGCGTCAACTTACTGCGGAACGCCGGGTTCGCCACGGAGCGGCTGGCCGACGGACGCGTGAAAGTCAGTAAGAACGGCATCGGCGCGATTATCGGCGATGAAGGCAAAAATCAGCCCGATATTGAAAAAGCCGGCGTATTGATGGGTTCAGAGATCGCCACGCTCCTGAACTGCGGTTATCAGATGTTTCTCGAAACGCCGAGCGGGCACCGTTTTCCGGCAACCGCCGCGCAGTTGAAGGCGCTGCACGAGTTTGAAGACGACGTGAAAGAAGCCCTGGACCTGGTGAATCTTTATAACACTTCGCTGGGCACTACGAGCCAAAAACACATGTATGATCGGGTGTTTTTGCGGGATATTGGAGAACAGCCGAAACCCTGGGCAACGAAGGAAAACCGCATTATTCCCCCAAAAACCAAGGGAACCTACAAGCAGGCGTAGGGTTTTTACCGTCTATAAAAAAAGAGCGGCTCAGTGGAGGAATTTCCGCATTTCGCCGAAGCGGATGGCGGCATAGAGATCGCCGAGCTCGGGAACGAATGGTTCCACGAGAATCTTTCGGGCTTCGTCCGGCTTTCCTAAGTTGCTTAGGGAGGCTGCGAGCATGGCGCGGGCACCAAGATCTGTATCGCCGGAACTGTTAAGAATATCCTGCCAGATTTGCGCCGCCTGAGCATAACGACCACTCAAGAAATAGCCATAGCCGAGCACCAGACGCTTACCAGCCTGGCTTGCTCCAATGGGAGAAGATTCGACTTCGCGCTGCCACTCATCGGGCGGCTTGTTTGCGTCGGCCATCAAAGTGGCGACGGCCCCGACCGGGGTCTGGGAGGCGGGGGCTGCGCTCTTTTTGGCGGCTGCGAAGTCTTTCGACATCACCTGCCAGATAGTGATCTGGGTGAACGCAATTGGCCGGAGGGCGGGATCTGGAATATTCGCGTGTTCGAGATAGTCAATGGCCTTCGGGATCTGGCCCGATATGGCGAGCCAGTTACCGCGGAAGAGCACGGTGTAAGGGTCATTGGGCGCCCGGCGCGCGAAGGCTTTCTCCATGATGGAATTGGCGCGTCCAGCATCGCCTTCGAGCAGAGCGCAGGTGGCGAGCATGGGCACGGTAGCGGGATCGTTCGGAATCGTGTTAAGGATGCGCTCGGCCTGCGCGAACTGCTTCGTTTCAAGCAGCCCTTGACCGAACTGCCGAATAAAGGTTGAGTTCGACGGGCTTAACTGCAAGGCCCGAGCAAACATTTGCGAGCCTGCCGCGGAATCGCCTTGCAGAAAACGCGCGCTGCCCAGCGAAGCTAGTGCTTCCGCATTGTTCGGCGTCAGCCTGAGGAGCGCCGCGAAGGAGTTTGCCTGGTCGGTTAAAGGAGCATGAGTGAGGCGTGCTACTACGGCCTGGAAGCGGGCCCGATCGGGCTGCGTGAATGACCGGCTATGCGCCTGGGCCGCCGCCAACACAGGTTGCACGGCCTGCTGGCCTTTGGCCGCGGCGGTTTCGAGTAGCGCAATGTACGCCAAGCCGAAGGCAGGATCGGCACTCACCGCGTCGGACAGCAGCCGCGTCCGATCGTCAACGTTCGTCGATTGGGCGGCGGTGGCGTAGTCTTTCAGAGCGCGATCACTTTGCGTGGAGAAGACGGACGCCGCGGGCGCGATTTGCTTGGCGAGTTCGTTTACAACCGGCAGCAAGCCGTTTCCATGGCCTTCGGCCGTGACGACCCGATTGGTCTGCTGGGTGGATAAGTCGGTGAATGTGGCCTGGATCCGGTAGCGGCCGTTGCGGTCCTCGATCGTGGTTCGGACGGCCTCCTTCGCAGCGGCTTCATAAGCCGCCGATTCGTTCCCGGCCACGGGCGCAACCAGCTTAGGAGACGTGGAGAGGTCAGCTTCGAGGACCAGAGGAACGGCGGCGCGAAGCCATTCCGATGCAGGATCGGCGATCAAAACACTCGCGGGAAAGATGGCGAGCCGCTCGAGTCCGGAAGGTTGATTCTTGGAACAACTGGTAAACAGTAAAAGGAGAAAGAGCCACTTGCTTACGCGCGTGGTTCTGATTCTATAACGGCTTTGGATTTTCCGCAAGGAGCTGCTGGAAGGCCGGATCCGCCTTGAGGGCGGCGAATTCCGGCATGTCCGGAATCTTCTTCCGATCCTTTACGCCTTCTTCGAGCGCCTTACGCAAATAGAGTATCGCACGGTCTTTGGCGCCGGATTTGGCATACATCTTAGCCAGATACAAATGAAACATGGCCCGTTCTTCGACAGTCCGCTCCTGCATCAGGGTTCCAAACGAACTGTGATGCTCGAAGACGTCGGGATCGAGCTTTAAGGCCTCTTCGTAATACTCGGACGCGTGTTTGTAGTCTTTACGGCCAAAATAGGCCGCACCCAGATTCGCGTAAATGGAGGCAGTCGGTTTCGAGACACGGAGCGCCTTTTTGTAATAGCGAATGGCGCGGCGGTAACTCTTCCGGGCGTAGTAAATGGTTCCCAGGTTGTTGATCGCCTCGGGATACTTGGGGTCCAGCTTGATGGCCCGTTCGTAGTACTTCTTGGCCAGATCCAATTGCATGAGCTGGTGAAAGGCGATTCCAATCTTGTTTTGGAGCACCGCCGAATCGGCCGGGCCCTGGCGATACATGTCGATCGCCTCGCGGTACATCTTGCGAGCCATATAGATGTCGCCACGCAGTTCCGGGGTCAGCGGGACGGCGGGTTTGGCGATGGTGGGGACGGAGGCGGCGGCGCGCAGATTGGAAGAGGGAAGGGGATGTTGTTCCTGAGCGGAGATTCCGTGCGAAAGCAGGCAGACGGCGAAAGAACAGCAGGTAATGCGAAAAGCTGAAGAGATCATGATGATCCCCCTTGGCTTCTTACTATATACCTTTTTAGTGAGGAAGGGCCGGAGAAAACCGCTCCCTAATTGTAGCGAGTTGAGAACAGAAACGCTCCGGCTCGATAACAATGGCCGTCTGCGGCTCACATTATTTGAGAACAAGCCCGGGTTCCCGCTCAGATTCGTTGAGAATAGAACCACATTCGTTGAGAACGGCTTGAGAACAAGCCAGGCGGCTCAGATTATTGAGAATACGATACCCCTCATGTATTCCGGCTCTCCGGGTGAAGTCTTTTTAGAGGGGGATTCGGGCCACCTGTATGTCGCGTTGCAGCTCTTGGGTTTGGCCCGAGGCGATCTGGCCTCGAAACAGAGCTTGATCTCGCGCGGTTTGGCGTTTAGCAGTAGCCCCTCAGAGCAACCAACCAAAGCAAGCGCAATAGAGGTTCGCGAGGCGAGCTGAGCGTTGGCAAGTCCTGGCTTGTTCTCAAATATCTGTTCTGGTTACACCCTACACCAGCACGGACTAGCCCCGAAAAAACGTGGTGGCTTATTGTTTTCGTCTGGGTTCCGAGTTAATTTCGTTCTGCTTGAGTTTCTAAGAGCATCGCAGATTGTGGCAGTTCGTCGCGATGCCCACGGGAGAAGCCTGTGCACACTCGGTCAACTCGGTTGTTACTGTTGCTTGCCCTCATATCATCAGAAGCGTTTTCCCAAACGTTCACAGACGGCCCCTCGGCAGCTATAAATGCCGACGGCCGCGTTGAGATATTCGCGCGCGGCACAGATGGAGCGGTCTGGCACAATTGGCAGGGATCGCCAGGTGGATCATGGGTCGGCTGGTATTCCCTCGGCGGGTGGATCTCTGGTAGCCCCGTAGCAACTGTTAATGCTGACGGTCGCCTAGATGTCTTTGTTCTGGGCAGCGGAAATGCTGTTTATCACAATTACCAGACCTCGCCAGGCGGGGGGTGGTCTGGGTGGATCAGCATCGGCGGAGGCATCGCTGCGCCGCCTAAGGTGGCTACGAATTTCGATGGCCGTCTGGAGATCTTCGCAGAGGGGACAGACTGCGCCGCGTGGCATGCTTGGCAACCATACCTGGCGGCGACTTTACCGGTTGGACCTCATTGGGCGGGTGTATCTCTGATGTCAGGTCGCCGTCAGTCGTTCAAGATGCAGACGGCCGTTTAGAAATATTTATCTTGGGCGGTGGTCCCGTCTATCACAATTGGCAAGGCTCACCTGGCGGCGGATGGAGTGGGTGGGCCACTTTGGGAGGAAATTTGAGTTCCACTCCCGCGGCTGCGATTAATGATGATGGCCGCTTAGAAATATTCGCCCAGGGAACGGATAACGCTGGCTGGCATACCTGGGAGACATCGCCGGGGGGAGGGTGGTCCGGCTGGTACTCTCTGGGAGGTGGTATCTTGGGGCCTCCTTCCGTTGAGTTAGATACTACAAATCTCGACGTCTTCGCGGTTGGTGCAGGTTCTCAGCCATTCGTCATTTACGAGTCGAACGGGTGGGCCGGTTGGAATCCACTTGGGGGCCTAATCAATGCGGCACCAGCGATCGCAATGAACTTCGACGGCCGCATGGAAATATTTGGTATTGGCACGGATGGAAATGTGTACCACGATTGGCAGCAATCGTCGGGCGGGACTTGGTCGGGCTGGCAGCCGCTATCGACCTCCAGCAATTCAGGCACAACGAACAATACGGACCTTCCGTCATTCCTGACTGATGAGGACAACGAGCAAAACTATGCAGCCGCACAAGCAAACCAGTGTAATCAACCTCCATGGAAGTACCCAACAACGGCTTGGCCTTGCGGAGCCAGAGTCAATATCGGAATCACTGGGTATAGCAAGAAACCGATCAACTCGTTTAAGACGGCGATAGATGGCTGGAATAATGAGCTACTTTCCTATTACGAACCAACCGTGCCCGTGCAGCTATATATAACTGCGGGCGGGCCGCAATCGATATGGCTGCATCGGGCAAAGAGTGACTCCATCCCCGGTACGAACGGGAATGCGCGAGCGGCGACCGGAAGTTGGAAATTTGACACAACCGGGCGACTATCATACGCGGAGACTCAGATTGTACATGGCATGACGTACGGGCCAACGTTGACAACTACTCTCGCCCATGAACTCGGCCACACATTCAATTTGGACGATTGCAATGGATGCGGTCACAGGGATCCGGGTAGTGGTAAGATCACCAGCTATTCGGTCATGGACAACAACGAGCCGGCGCCACCTAACTCTCAGGGCTGGGACTACGATGCGATGAACTTCACGGAAGGATTGCCTGGTCCTACAACCTGCGACCTGGACGTAATCGATTCACACCTAGCCGATTATGCTGCCTGCGGTCTAGCAGAAAATTCACCACCGCCGGACCAGCCGACATGCACAGACGGCACCGCTGTTGGGTTTGTGGATACAGGTGGCACGACGTCCACCTACACATGCGACGGCCAGCCCTGCGACGGATGCAACTCCGCCTGCAACAATTACGCACCGCAGAATTGTAATGCCGGGAGCGGCGGCAGTAGCAGTTGTCCAGATACTGCGAGCTGTGATGATTTCAGTCCGGGCGTGTTCGCCACTGACTACTGCATGTACCCATCTGGCGGATGTCCTTACGATTACTATTCCTCCAACTACTGCTGTTATAACGGAACGCCAATCGTCGTTGATGCGTTTAAGGAAGGTTTCCACCTGACAAACCTAACGAACGGAGTGAATTTCCGGGTCCATCCGAACCAATCCTTGTATCAAGTTAGTTGGACGGATCCCCGATGGCACAACGGCTGGCTCGTGCTGGATCGGAACGGAAACGGCACCATCGACGATTTTACGGAGCTGTTCGGCAATTTCACCCCGCAGCCTCCAAGCAGCACACCCAACGGATACGTTGCACTGGCGGTATTCGATGTCCCCATGAATGGAGGCAACGGGAATGGAGTTATCGATCAAGGCGATAGCGTATACGATAGCCTTCGTGTGTGGATCGACGCAAACCATAATGGCATCAGCGAGCCTAATGAGCTGCACACCTTACGGGAACTCGGGATCTTTCGCATCGGCCTGAGTTACACACTTTCGCACTATGCGGATGCGAACGGAAACCACTTCCGATACAGAGCGCAGATCTGGGATAGAGCCGGTGGAGCGCACAACGCATGTTATGACGTCGTGGTCCAGTTTTCATTATTGAAGGGAAAGAACTGATGTATTCAAGATCAGCTTGGCTTTTACTGCTCGCATCTATATCGGCTCTATGGGCAAATGATTCCGCGCCGCTTTCCGCCCCAAACACGTGTCCCGCAGTGGCTCTCTCGGAAAGCAAAAAAGCGGAACTAACCCAATACGTGGTGAGGAAGTACAGGTTGGAGAATTCCGCGTCCGTTGCGATAACCGAGGAGCATCTGGAGGGAGCCACGTGTTACCGGCGGGTAACGTTTGAAGGAAAGAATGCCTTCAGGACCTGGGATCTGACTCTATTTCTCTCGCCAGACCAGCGCTTCCTCAGTTCTGACGTTTTTGATACGACTCTCGATCCGGTAGAAGAGGAGCGGCGTAATAATAAAGCGCTCATGAGCGATCTGACGCAAAATAAGGGATCAAGCAAAGGCCCGGTCGACGCTCCCGTCACTATCGTCGAGTTCTCAGATTTCGAATGCCCCTATTGTCGAAAATTCGCGGATATTGTGAAACAATTGACGCCAGGGGAAAACGATAACATTCGAATTGTGTACCATCACCTGCCACTGCAAATGCATCCATGGGCGCGCACCGCAGCGGAAGGTGCAGCGTGCGCCCAGCTTCAGAATAGTAATGCATTCTGGTCGATGCACGATCAGCTATTCGAACACCAACCTTCTATCACTCGCGAGAACATACATCAAGAACTGCTGGATTTCGCGAAAAGCATGAAATGGCTCAATTTCCAAGAATTTCAAAGCTGCTTGGATAATCAGATGTCGCTCGGCCTCGTGCTACGGGATCTAAATCTTGCCTCGGCAAATAATATCAATGGCACACCGACGTTGTTTATCAATGGTCAGCGCGTGGAGGGCATTAAGGACATCACAGAGCTACGGCAGATTATCGCGGTGCAACGCCACGAAGTAGCAGGGAATGGACATGGAGTGTCGGCGTCATCCTCCCGTAGTGCGTTGCAAGAGAGGCGTGTTGAGGATGCGTTGCAACCTTAGATTAGCCGTGTTGCTTTTCACAGTTGTTGCCGCCGCCCCATGCAGCCCCTCCAATCAAGCGGCACAAGACTCTAGTTCGGCAAGTGGCACCGAGGCCGGGCTTCGCGACGCGTATGCGAAGCACATGGCGAGGGTTCGAATGGCTTTGCCGCCGCACTCTGCCCTTCCGCCAGTGCTAGACCTCACCAAACAATCCGTGGATAAGCCAACCCAGGACCGCGCGTGGGAGGATGAATACGATCTATTGATGGGCCCGAAGGGAATCTTCGACCCAGGGATACCGACCCCCTCCGAGGCAACTTCTATAGGCACAACCTACATCGACGCGGTGGGCGTATTTGCCTTACCGGCGCGGAACTCTCGTGCGGTCGTCATCGCAACGCCCTCTGCGAGCGAGACCGCAATATCTCCGAATCACAGAATGGTGTACTCCCGCTACCGCTTGCGAATATCAAAGGTCCTCAAGGGCAGTAGAAAAGACGGGTTTATTAACGGCGCGACGGTTATAGGTGTGACGCTGGGTGGAAGTGTTATTTTCCCATCCCACCATCTAGCAACGTTTATTCTCGCCCATGCGGGGTTTCCGGAAGTCGGAAAGCAATATCTCCTGTTCCTTTGGAAGCCGCCCCACTCTAAAGAGACATTCATGATTTCCCAAGCGTACTTGATCGCGAACGGCACTGTATATCCGATAGATACAAGCGCGGATATCTCTGCCTATCAGAAAGGGATGCCACTGAACGAATTCGAAACAAAAGTGAAGGACACGATAGCAAAGGATGTCAACAGCGAGTGAACGGCAGATTATTGCATCTCTACTGGAAAAGAGGAACCATTTTACATCTGTGCCACCAGCTTCACCGAGTATGGGCACTCCAGCCTGGGCGCTACCGGCTCAAGACTACGCAGTAATCGTTGTACGCCGATCGCATGTTTGGCGGGGGCGATCCGCTTCCCATCAGGTCACTTGAGGATGTTCCTTATGGCGCAAGGAGGGTTATTGGCCTAGCCAAGCAGTACCTGCTTTTCGTATGGAAGCCGATCCGGTCCAATGGTACCTACGCCATGGCCGAAGCGTACTCCATTGAGAACGGTCGTTTAAATACGAACCGACCCGCAACAGACAAGATCAGCCCAGTAAATCCCATCCCAACAGAAAAACATGTACGGTTGACAAATTCTTGTCGTCCGTTGCTGCGAGACCAGAGCCGCCGGTGCGTATACATTTAGATTGGCCTAACCAAACGACAAAAGCCCGCCTTTGCCAAACCTGAATGGGGTTCGGGAAAACGATCGTTCTTTGAACTCGCCGAGGTTCCATCCCGCACCAACAATCTCACAATCGGGGTTCGAAAAACTGGTTCCATAATGCCAGGCAATCGCATATTACTGAATAAACGTGGGTTATCGCATTCTCAACTGATCTGAGCTGCCCCGGCTTGTTCTCAAGCCGTTCTCAACGAATGTGGTTCCATTCTCAACGAATCTGAGCGGGAGCACCGGCTTATTCTCAACCAATGTGAGCCGCAAACAATGCTTGTTATCGAGCCTGAGCGTTTCTGTGCTCAGCTCACTACACCTAGCGGTCGTGGCTCTGCCTGCTATTTAAAAATACTCTTGAGTTTGTCGAAGAAGCCGTGCTTCTTTTTGTCGTTGTTGTTTTGCGGAGCGTTCACGTCCGTAGGCTGGCCGGGCGCGCCGGGAACCGCCTGTTGTCCATAAGCGGGTGGGGTCGGGGGCGGGGGAAGAACCGCAGGTCCCGCAGCGGTTTGGATGGTTGTCGGGGCCGGAGCCCAACCGGCGATTTCGGTGGAGCCGCCTTGATGGAGCTGGCATAACTGGACGGGCTGCGTGCCGACCAGATAGTATTCGGTGCGAAGCTGATCGTGCGGGCAGGCGCTGGTGGCGAGCGCGCCGCTCTGCTCGTCGATTTCGGCGCTCACGATGCCTTCCGGAATGATGAACGGCTGCACATCGCGATAAGCACGATGCTTGTGGGCCCGCGTCATGAAATCGGCCCAGATGGGGAGGGCGGCCTGGGCGCCTTCCAGCTTCAGATCGTGATAATCGTCCAATCCCACCCAGACGATACAAAGGAGCTTGGAAGTAAAGCCAGCAAACCAAGCGTCGTGCTCCGTGCCGGTCTTGCCTGCAGCGGGGAGATTAAAACCCCGCGCATGGACGCCCGCGCCGGTTCCGCTGCGGAGAACTTCCTGCATGAGGCTCACGACCAGAAAATTCACCCGAGGATCCAGGAGCTTCTTGGTTTGGGGTTGGGAGGACCAAACATCGTTTCCGGACTTGTCCGCGATATGCGAGATGAAGCGCGGCTCAACCATGGCGCCATCGTTGGCGAAGATGGTGTAGGCTTGCGCCATCTGCAAAGGCGTAACGTCGTACGCTCCAAGAGCCATGGCGGGCGTGGCGGCAATTTGGTCCAGCCCGGCTTTGTGCGCCAGGTCGGCTACTGCGCCGTAGCCAGTCTGCTCGGCGATCTCCACAGCCGGAACATTCAATGACTTCGCAAACGCGGTTCGGACGGTGACGTCTCCCAGCCACTGGCTGTGATGATAATCGACGGGCTCGTAAGGCTTGCCGTCGTACATGAACGTGTGCGGCTCGTCGGCAAAGAGTGTGGAGGTGGTGATCGGGCTAGGCTGGTCCCACAAGCCGGTATTTAGAGCGGCGGCGTAGACAAACGGCTTAAAGATGCTACCGGACGGGCGGTTCGCAACCACGTGGTCAAGCTGGCTCGCGGCGTAATTCCGGCCGCCGACCAGAGCTTTGATCTCGCCGGTATGCGGATCGAGGCAGATCAGGGCGGCTTGCGGCTCTTCGACCGGTGCTCCCTTTTTGCGGCGCCGCGCCATCATCTTTTCGACTTCCTGCAGGCCCTCGGCAACCGATTCCACGGCATCGCGCTGCAGATCGGGATCGAGCGTCGTGTAGATCCTGGAACCCGAATCCTGGAAATCGCGATCCTCGAAATTGTCGTTCAGGCGGTCGTTCACCAAATCCACAAAGTAAGGCGCGTCGGCCGACTCGGCACCCTGCTTGGTAATCACCATCGGGGTCTGGCTGGCTTCATCGTACTGCGATTTGGAGATGTAGCCGTTGTCGAGCATTTGCCGCAGCACGACGTTGCGCCGGGCTTTAGCGCGCTCGGGCCAGCGCACCGGATTCCGGCGGCTCGGCTCCTGAATCAGGCCGGCGAGAGTAGCGGCTTCGGGCAACGTTAGCTGGCGGATGTCCTTGCCAAAATAAGCCTGGGCCGCTTCGCCGAAACCGGAAATGGCGAAAGATCCGCGCCGGCCAAGAGGCACCTGGTTGGCGTAGTATTCGAAGATTTTCTCTTTCGTGAGCTTGCGCTCCAGGTGAATGGTAATCAGCAACTCGTCAAATTTGCGGCGAAAGGTCTTGCGCCCGTTGAGCCACAAATTGCGGGCAAGCTGCTGGGTGATGGTGGACGCGCCCTGGCCTTTCCGGTGTTCTCGAATATCGACGAAGACGGCTTTTGCAATGCGAAGCGGATCGAACCCGGAGTGCTGGAAGAAACGCTTGTCTTCAATGGAAATGACCGCGTGTACCAGCACCGGGGGAATGTCCTCGTATTTCACGAGGCGCCGCTTCTCGCGGTTTTTGTCGTAAAGAGTGCTTAATAACTCGGGTTCCAGCGTGTATTCAGTGCGGGGGGTGTTGTCGCTGAGGGCGATGATGGAGGAGATTTTCCCATCCTCAAATTTCACTACCCCGGGCTCCGCGTCGGTGAAGGAACGGTCGCCAGGGAAGATCTCGATCGCGTCCGGGCGGAGATGATACCAGCCGGTGAGATTCGTGCGGGCATCCTCGCCATAGCCGCTCTCGCGGAGGCGGGCCGCAAACTCCACGGGAGTGCCGGGATCGCCGATGCCGACCACCTGGGGCGCCGCATAGAGCAAAGAGGTATCCGGGAAGACGCCGTGGGCGAGCTTTTCGTCGGTTAGCTTCGCGAAATGGGCGTACTCGACGGCAACAAAGATAAAGCCGGCGAGAAGGACGGCGGCCAGCCCGGCTCCCGCGAAGATCGCAATCCGTTTATACGGCATCTCCGATGGGCGGGCGGACTTCTTCCTGGGCGCACGATTCGCGGAGGGCGCCTTTCGGGCAAATTTGATACGCAAGGGCAAGTGTCTGGCCTAGAAGATGTTTCTCTAAACTTGGACTGCCCGAGCTACCCCTCGGTTACTTTCGGGCCTGGTAATACGATTCTAGCTCCTTCCAGATGTTCTCGTCATGCGGCTGCCAGTCGGGCGACTGCCGTCCGGTAATTTGCAATTCCTCAATGCTGAGGGTGCCATGGCCAAAGGGACAGATCCATTCGGTTCGGGGCCGGCCGAAGATCACCATGTTGCCCCAGGAGCCGGTCGCCACCGGCATGATGAGCCGCCGGAGGCACGTGCGGCAGCGGCGGCGCTGATCCCACAACGCCACGAACACGAGCCCGGCTCCGACGAGCCAGACGCCGAGCGTCAGGAAGGTAAAGAGCATGTCATGCAGGAAGAGCGGCGGATTCCGGCCAAAGCGGGACAACTGCGGTTTGGGGTCAGGATACGCGGCGACGAGGATAGCCTGCAGACCGCATACGGCTCCGATGCACACGGCAAGCTTGCCGATCAGATAGAGCCAATACTTCATTTCTCCTATTAGACTCTCTTTCTGGGCTCAGGGTTCCGAAACCGCTCCGTTGAAAGTCGCGGCCCCTCGCTTACGCTCAGGGTTCCGAAACCGCTCCCTGGCGGTCGCGGCTCTGTTAGCTGCGGTTCCGAAACCGCTCCCTGGCGGTCGCGGCTCTATTCCGGCGTTAGCTGCGGAGGAGGTTCTTGGCGAGGAAAAGCACGTTCGCGGGGCGTTCGGCGAGCCGCCGCATGAAATAGGGATACCAAGCGTCTCCATAGGGTACGTAGAGGCGCAGATGAAAGCCTCGCGACACCAGTTCCCGCTGTAAGTCGCGCCGGATTCCGTAGAGCATCTGAAATTCAAAACGCTCCGGCGGGATCTTTTGTTCCTTAGTATGGCGGAGTGCCTCGCGAATGATCGACTCGTCGTGGCTGGCGATGGCCGGATAAGTGCCGGCAGAGAGCAGAAGCGTCATCAGCTTGACGTAGTTTGCATCGACATCGGTTTTCCGGGCAAACGCCACGGTAGGAGGTTCGCGGTAGGCGCCTTTACAGAGCCGCACCGGGACGCCCCGCCCGGAGAGCGTTCCGATGTCGGCTTCGCTTCGATACAAATAGGCCTGGATCACGGCGCGGACATGCCCTGGGTATTGCTCATGCAGAGCAGTCACCATGGCGAGGGTGCGATCGGTGTACTCGCTCGATTCCATATCGATCTCGATACGAGTTCCCATGGCCTTGGCGCGATCGAGCAAGGCCGTCACGTTGTTCCGGCAGGCGGCTTCCGAGAGATCGAGCCCGAACTGGCTCAGTTTGATAGAGACCGTGGCCGGCAGATGAGCGTGTTCGATTTCGGCCAGAGCGGCCAGATAGGATTCGCGGGAGCGCAGAGCATCTTCCAGAGATTCGACTTTCTCGCCGAGGAAATCGAGCGTACCCCAAATGCGCTCCGATGAGAGATTCTGGAGGACGCGGATGCCTTCGCCAAGGGTCCGGCCGGCAATGAAACGGGAAGTCAGTTTCCGGGAGACCGACGAGTGCTCCATCCAGTGCCGGAGCCAGTGCCGCTCCGACAGGTAAAGAAGGGTCCGGCGCATCATAAAGGGTTGCTCGCCGCTCTCAATATAGCGGTAGGCGGGCGGCGTGGAAGTTCTCAAAGATCAGGCGAAGAGAGCGTGGCTGACGAGGCCCAGGCCGACTCCCAACAGGGCGGCGACGGCGACGTCGCTCAGGAAGTGCATCCCTAACAGAATGCGTGAGATCGCGATGCTGAGCGCGCAGAACAGGAGCGGCGGAAGCAGAAAGGTGTAAAACGAACCCAACGCCACGGCTACCGAGAAGGCGGTGATGGTGTGTCCGGAAGGGAACGAAAACTGGTCGGGAGGCAGCAGGTTGGCCCAGCAATGCGGCTCGATTTCACACGGACGTTTGCGGCCGGACAGTTTTTTCAACAAGATAAAGATGCCGACTCCGGCGAGAGCCGCCGAGCCGGCGGCGGCGATGGCGGTGAGGCGGCCGCTGCCGCCGAACAGCAAAATGGCCAACCCGACCAAATACCAGAGCCAGCCATCCCCGGCGCGGGTGGCGGCAATTGCGAACAAACGAACCCACCGGGGGGCGGGCCATTTGTTGACCTTCCGCATCAGTTTGTAATCGCGGGTGGCGATGAAGTGAAGCATGGTTTAGCCGCTCCCTTGCGCGCTAAAGCGGACGTGCTCTGGCACGCCAGGTCGCGGTTCTGTTTTCTTTGTATATAGAGACGTGTTGCAAAGGCGTGACGGGCGCTCAAAATTTTCATGACTTCGGGTTTCCCGTGCCGCTGGGGGTCTCCACATTTTGGATGGCGCCGCGGCGGCGGATGAGATTTTTCACGCCGAATACCGCTTCCAACGTATCTTGCCAGAAGGGGGCTCCCACGCTCAGGAGGAGAGTCATTAACACCCAGCCGACGAGAATGCGAAGATCCTGGCCGCGGTGCTGCCAGAACCCCTGGCCGGCGGGGTAATTCCTTCCAGCGCGCCAGGCATTGACGTCCTGCCAGGTTAACGGCTGAAATTGAAATTGCTGATAGAGAGCGAGATTGTTTTGGATCTCTCGCAGCGACTCCTGGAGATCATTGTTTGACTGATTTGGGTTGGACTGGTTTTGGGCGGATACACGGTTGGATACTGTACCGGCCATTTGCACCAGGGCGTTGCGCGTACTCTCGCTGGCGGTGATCCGGTTGTAAACCTCGAAGACATTGGCGTTCATCACGATGACGATGAGAAAGCTGATTACGATGCCCCAGGTCTTCATGCCCCGCGCATAGCGCTCATCGAAGCTCTGCATCACGGTATCGAACCAGTTTTCGATCTCGCGCATGCGGGTTCGGAGCGGAGCCAGGGCGGCGTCGAGATGCTGCCGGAGCGCAGTGATGCGGGGCGGGAGCGTGCGTAAGGCGGCGAGAAGCGCTTCGAGATCGGCCTTGGCCTGAGGGCCGGCACTGGCCGCCTGGTTTTCGATAGCGTCCTGCAATTCGGACAGGAGATCGAACAGATTGGCGAGCCCGACCTGACGCATTTCAAGTACGTGCTCAATAACTAATCCGGGATTGATCTGACCGTGGCTGGCGAGATTGGAGAAATCGGTGATGATCGGGATGAGGCGATCTTTCACTTCGGCAAATTTGGCGCTGGCCACCCCCGTAAGCTGAGCCGCTCCGGGCGAATTCAGGATTTGATCGATCGCGGTAATCTGCTCGCAGGCCGATTGCAGCGTCTGATCGAATTTGTTGCCGGGCATCAAGGTGCCGGGAGCGATTTTCCGGACAACTTTGAGCAGATCGTCTTTGGCGATGGAATCCAGCATGACTTTGCCAGCCTGCGAGACGCGTCCGATTTTTTGAAATTCGCGCATGACGGCGAAATAGAGGGCGCGCACTTCGGGAGCGGCACGCTCGATGGAGGTGCGGCGGCGCAGGATCAGGTTGAGGACCGGCGAAACCGCAAGCTGATCGGCGACCCCGGCGCCCAGTACGTTCTCGAAGAGATCAACCAGGGACTCTTCGAGCTGGCGCGATTTGATTTTCAACAGCTTCTTCAGGGCTTGCTGGGTGGCTTGCACCACCAGGCACAAAGCCAGAATGGATACGATCAACGCGATCAAGTTGTCGAGGATGGCAGATGTAAACATAAGTAGCGAGTAATCTCGACGATTATATTCGGAGCGGGTGTTCGGGCGGGACGGGGGAAGTCGGGGTAAGTGATGGTGGGGGAAGGAGAAAAAAATCAGATCAGAATTGGGAATGGAGTTTGTGTATTTCGATGCGGGCGGCGGGCATCGAAGCGCCGCGACGGCGCTCCAGTCCGTGATTGCTTCCCAGGGATACGGCTGGGATGTGCGGCTGATGAATCTTCAAGAGGTTTTGGACCCGCTCGATATTTTTCGAAAGATCACGGGTATCCGGCTGCAGGATATTTACAATCTGCTGCTGGCGAAGGGTTGGACGCTAGGCTCGAGTTATCTCGTCCCGCTGATGCATGGAGTGATCCGGCTGTATCATCCGGCTCAGGTCGAGTTATTGACGAAGTATTGGAAAGACCGGCAGCCGGACATGGTGGTGTCGCTGGTGCCGAATTTCAATCGCGCTTTGTTTCAGAGCTTGCAGCGCGCCCTGCCGGGGACGCCGTTCGTGACGATCTTGACGGATTTGGCCGATTACCCGCCGCATTTCTGGATGGAGCGGCAGCCGCAGTACTTTATTTGCGGAACGGAGCAGGCGCGTCAACAAGCTGAGGCGCTGGGACATCCCAGTTCACGAGTTTTTCAGGTCTCGGGCATGATTCTGCGGCCGCAGTTTTATGAACCGGTTGCGTGTTCGCGCGAAGAGGAGCGCGCGCGGCTGGGGCTGGCTCCGGCGTTGCCGACGGGGTTCGTCTTGTTTGGCGGGGAAGGGTCGAGCGTTATGCTTCCGATTGCGAAACGACTGGGGAATTCGGATCTGGACTTGCAATTGATTATGATTTGCGGGCGGAATGCGCAGATCAAAGCACGGCTGGAACGATTAAAGGCGCGCAACCGGATCTTCGTCGAGGGGTTCACGACGCGGATTCCGTATTACATGCAACTCGCCGATTTTTTTATAGGGAAGCCGGGGCCGGGCAGTATTTCGGAAGCGCTCCAGATGAAGCTGCCCGTGGTGGTGGAGCGTAATGCGTGGACGCTGCCCCAGGAACGCTACAACGCGGATTGGGTTCGAGAGCAGGGCGTGGGCGTGGTGTTGAAGAATTTTCGACAGATTGAGAGCGCGGTAGAAGAGTTGCTTCGGGGTGGAGAGTTAACGCGAATGAAGGCGAGGATTGCGGACATGGAGAACCGGGCGGTGTTTGAGATTCCGGGGATTTTGGAGAGGATATTGGAAAAGGATTAGCCACAGATGGACACAGATACACACAGATGAAAACAAGAAGAGAAGCGCATGATTAACGATCTTTGGTATAAGAACGCGATTGTGTACTGCCTGTCGGTAGCTACCTATATGGATTCGGCCGGGGATGGTGTAGGGGATTTCAAGGGGCTGATGCAGAAGCTCGACTATCTGCAAGGGCTCGGAATCACCGCGCTGTGGCTGATGCCGTTTCAATGCTCTCCGGGCCGCGACGGCGGTTACGACATTACGGATTACTACAGCGTCGATCCGCGCTATGGCAGCCTCGGCGATTTTGTCGAGTTTACGCACGGTTGCGAACAGCGCGGCATGCGGGTGCTGATCGATCTGGTGGTGAATCATACTTCGAATGAACATCCCTGGTTTCAGGAAGCGCGATGCGATCCGCACTCCAAATACCGCGATTGGTATGTGTGGTCCAAGAAAAAGCCAAAACATATTGAAGACGGCGTGGTGTTCCCGGGCGTTCAGAAAACGACATGGACTTACGACGAGGCCGCGCAGTGCTGGTATTTCCACCGCTTCTACGACTTTCAACCCGACCTGAACACGAGCCATCCCGAAGTGCGAGCGGAGATTCTGAAGATCATGGGTTTCTGGATTCAGCTCGGAGTTTCGGGATTTCGCATGGATGCCGTACCGTTTGTGATCGCGAAGAAAGGGCCGGAGTATACCGAGCCGAAAGAACAGTATGAACTGCTGCGCGAGTTTCGAGAGTTTTTGAGCTGGCGCAAAGGAGAATCGATCTTCCTGGCAGAAGCCAATGTGCGGCCGGAAACCGATATGGAGTATTTCGGAGCAAATGGCGAGCGGCTGCAGATGATGTTCAACTTCCAGGCGAATCAGAATTTGTTTTATGCGCTGGCCACAGGAGACAGCAGGCCACTCGCGAAAGCGTTGGAGGCAACGAAGCCGCGGCCGGCAACCGCACAGTGGGGCCAGTTTCTCCGCAACCATGACGAATTGGACTTAGGACGGCTGAGCGAAAAACAACGCAACGCGGTATTCGCCGCTTTCGCGCCGGACGAGAACATGCAACTTTACGGGCGAGGAATCCGGCGGCGCTTGGCTCCGATGCTGAACGGCGAAAGAAAAAGAATTGAGCTGGCCTATAGTCTGATGATGACCTTGCCCGGCACGCCGGTGATCCGCTACGGCGATGAGATCGGCATGGGCGACGATTTGAGCCTTCCGGAGCGCGAGCCGGCGCGGACGCCGATGCAGTGGTCAACGGAACCGCAAGGCGGTTTTTCGGTGAATGAGAAGACGGTTTCGCCGGTGATTCGCGGCGGCGCGTACGGTTATGAACGGGTGAATGCCGCCGACCAGCGCCGCGATCCGGATTCGCTATTGAACTGGATGGAGCGGATTATTCGGATGCGCAAAGAGGTTCCGGAGATCGGGTGGGGAGATTTCGCGATACTTCATACCGGTACTTACGAGGTTCTGGCGATGCGTTACGATTGGCGCGACAACTCGGTTGTGGTGGTGCATAATCTCAGCGCCAAGGAACGTGTGGTCCGGCTGGATACCGGGCTTCAGGGGAAGCAGGGACATAAACTGGTGAATCTTCTTTCTGAGGAGCACAGTGTTGCCGATGAGTCCGGCAAGCATCGCCTTACGGTCGAAGGATATGGATACCGATGGTATCGGGCGGGAGGATTGCGAGAGGTATTGGAGCGGGCAGATGCGTGAGGGTTGTGGCCCCTCCCTCATGGTCGGGGTTCTGTATTCCAGTGGGGGATGAGGTTGGGGGGAGCTTGGGAGAGGGCGTCTTGAAGGGCAGCTTTGATTTTGGCGTTCGCCGGGTCGCGGAGCCCAGCTTCGTGTAACTGATTGAGGCCTTCGGTCCATTGGCCGGTTCGCAAGAGCGCGATGGCGTAGTTCACGCGGATGCCGACATGGTCGGGATAGAGATTTAGAGCCTCGCGGTACTTTTCGACAGCGGCGGGCAGGTTGCCCGCTTTTTCGAGGCTCGCGCCCTCGTTGTTTATTTTGATGGCGGCGACTGCATTTTGATTGGCCCGATCGCGAGCAACGAGCAGTTCCGACAATTTCTGCTTGATCTGATTCGCTTCCTGCACTCTGCCTTCGCGGCGCAGAGCCATTTGCAGCGCGTTCAACGTGGACTGGTCTTGCGGGTTGAGACGGTATGCTTTTTCGAGGCATTCGGCGGCGAGCCGCGGCTGGTTCTGACGAAGATACTCGTCTCCCAGGCGGTATTGGGCAACGGCATCCGACGGGTTGAGTTCGGCTGCGCGCCGGAAGGCTTGGAGCGCACCTTTGTCGTCCAGAAGAGCTTTGCGCGCTAAGCCGAGATCCGACCAGGCTTCGGCGAGATCGGGACGAAGTGTAACCGCTTCTGTCAGCAGAGCTGCTGCTTTTTTCGTATCGTTCTGGCGGGTGTAAATTCTCGCGCGGACATACATGGTGTACGCCGCATCGGGAATATGGCCGTAGAGCTTTAAGGCGCGATCCAAATGTTCGGTTGCGCCAGCGACGTCGCCGGTTTCGAGCAAAACAATTCCGAGCCCGGAGTGAGCGTCCGGATCGTTCGGCTTCAGGCGAAGAGCTTCCTGGAATTGGGTGATGGCTTCATCGCGCCGATTGCTATCGGCAAGCGCGCCGGCTAACTCGACACGGGCCTGCTCGTTTGTAGGATTCTCTTTGACGATTTGACTGAGATGAGCGATGTCGGGCGCGGGCTGCTGGGCGGAAATAAGACAGCAGCAGATTAGTGCTATTGCAAAGCGCATTGCGCGCAAAGCCCCCTCCCTTACGGTCGGGGTTCTGTTGACATTTCGAAAGGGTTCGGTGCGTGTGATGCCGGCTCCTTCGGTGATGTGAATTAAGCGATCCACCGGGACATTCGCGAACTTCTCGATGGAACCGAGCGGCCAGCGGACTTCGATCGCCACGGTGTACGCGGCGCCCACGCCGAAATGCAAGCGGGTATCGTTCGCGGAGAGATAAGACGATTGCGCGAGGACTTCGCGGACCTGCATTTTACCGGCGTATCGCACGGTGACGCGCCCGCCGATGGCGCTGCGATTCGACTTGACGCCATGCAGCTTGATTTTGATCCAGTGATCCGTGCCGGTTACATCGTTGCGCAGTAACGAAGGCGGTTCGTTGTGATTCACGATCAGGATATCCACATCGCCATCGTTGTCGAAATCGCCGAAAGCGCAGCCGCGGCTGCAGTGGAGGGAGTTCAGCGCGGGACCGGCTTGATCGATTAACTCTTCGAAATGTCCGTTGCCGAGATTGCGAAAGAGCAGGCGCGGCGTTTTGTAGGGTTGATCGGGTTTATTTTGCAACTCCGGGTAAATGCCCCCAGTGACCCAGAAGATATCGGGACTGCCGTTGTTATCGAAATCTTCGATGCCGATGCCCCAACTTACAAACCGGGTTTCGACGGCAAGACCGGAGCGCAAAGTTTCATCTTCGAATTCTCCTTTGCCATTGTTGATGTAGACGGCGGGTGTATCGGCGGCAAAGTGCGTTTTTACGATATCCAGGCCGCTACTCAACAGGAGATCGCCGATACCGACGCCCATGCCGGCCTGCTCCATTCCGTCTTCGCTGAGCGCGACGCCGCGCTCCATGCCCTGCTCCGTAAATGTTCCGTCGTGATTGTTGCGGAAGAAGAGGCTGGGTGTGGAATCGCAGGCGACGTAGATATCGGGCCAACCGTCATTATCGAAATCGGCCGAAACGACAGTCAGACCGTAACCGGCAGGCGCTTTGCCGATTCCGGACGCGGCAGTAACATCAGTGAATGTGCCGTTGCCGTTATTGTGATAAAGCGAGTGGCGGCCGTAGGGCAGACCGCGCGGACCGCAGAAGACGCCTTCGTAGTTACAGGCATTGCCCTCGCCCGCGCGCGGGACGGTATTCGGATCGAAGGCCACGTAATTCGAAACAAACAGATCAAGGCGGCCGTCGCGATCGTAATCGACAAAGGCGCAGCCGGCGCCGAAGCGGGGCTCCGGATTCCAGAGACCCGCTTCTTTCGTGATTTCCGTAAATGTTCCGTTGCCATTATTGCGATAAAGCGTGTTCTGCGGCCAACCGGTGATGAAGATATCTTCAAAGCCGTCGTTATTGAAATCGCCGATAGTTACTCCATAGGAGTAGCCGGTGTGAAACAGACAAGCATCCTTCGTGACGTCGGTGAAGGTGCCGTCGCGATTGTTTTTATAGAGCCGGTTCGAGGCATTAGCGGGCGGATCGCCCCAACGCGAACCGGACAGGATGAAGAGATCCATCCAGCCGTCGTTGTCGTAATCGATGAAGGCGGCCCCGCAGCTCATGGCCTCGATAACGTAATCGGCGCGGTTCGGATGGCCGGCAACAACGATTTCTTTCAGGCCGGCCTGCGCGGCGATGTCGGTGAAGCGCGCGTGAAACGGGAGGCCGGACGGTTTGCCGCGCGGAGCGGGCTTCACCCCGCGCGAGGCCATGCCGGGTCCGGGTTGCTGGGCGAAGAGCCGCGCGGCGGGCAAGGCGAGGAGGCGGGCAAAGTTGCGGCGAGTGAGGTACTGCATCGGCAAACTAACGGCCGCTCCCTTGCGGTCGCGGTTCTGTTAGCTGTACAGAACCACGCGCGTGAGCAAGTGGCCAGACCGCGTTAAAAGATTAGTTTAAACCCGAGTTCTACCTGGCGGCCGCTTTGGTTTCCGTACACGGCTGTCTGGGCGCCGAACTGGCCGCCGGGAGAGCCCTGGAACAGCGCCTGTCCGAAATCCGCATCCGAGAAGTTGGTATCCGGGTCACCCAGGTTGAGCTTGTTGGTGGCGTTGTATGCCGTCATCTTGAGTTGGGCCTGGACTCTTTCGGTGATGTGGAAGTTCTTTAGCAGGCTGGCGTCCAGATCAAAGAAACTGGGTCCCGTGAGGCAGGAGTACTGCACCGGGTTAGTTTGGATCGCATAGCCGGAGGGTAGCGAGAACACGGATTTGTTGAACCACTGCTGCATGGTCGGATTCGATACGCACGGATTGCCGCTTACATTCAAAGCCTGACCGAATCTGGGATAATCGCCGCTGGTGTAGGTGATGAGCCCGGTGATTTGCCAACCGCCGATGATGGCATCGGCGACTGTGGGCAGGCTCGCCAGATAAGTCTTTCCCTTTCCGAGCGGCAGCTCATAAGTAAACGCAGCGGTCACACGGTGATGCGGCTGGTTGCTGTCCTGCCAGACCAGTTGGTTTTGGTATGTTTCGAGATCGTTCCAGAAACCCTGCGTTTTCTCGCGGATGTAAATGTAGCCGAACAAGAAGTTATAGCCGTGACTAAATCGCTTTTGTATTTTGACCTCGACATCCTTATACTGCTCTCCTGCTCCTAATACACCGATCTGATATAGCGGGCCGTAAAGCGGATATTTCACCAGTAGCGAACTGAGAGGAACAGTCTGCTGGCTATATAGCGGCCCTGGAATGATGGTTGTGTTCAGGTAATGATAAAAAGGATTCGCCACCTTTGCATTCAGTCCACTCTGATACTGCATGTGGACAAGCGGGTTGAGGTTATTTAGCGCCTGGTTGTATTGCTGGTCTCCGTAATTAGCAAATAAAGTCACGGAAGCAACTATTTGACCTGGCAATTGATGCTCAATGGTCAGATTGAGGCGATGGTTGTACTCCTTTTGCATATTGGCCGGATACCAGATCAGCGGTGAGCCTCCGCGGCCCGTATTACTTCCAGCCGCGCGGCCGGCAATGGGGGCTAGCGGACTGCTCGCGGGGAATGGATTAGAGAGAGATTCCTGCGGGATTCCATTTTGCAGGGGCGCCGCATATTGATATCCGGTCACTCCGAAGAGCGGCGGCTCCAGGAATTCGATGTCCTCGAATCCGGATACGGGCGCCGAAGTGAAAAGATATTCGGTAGGCGTGTAATACAAGGCGTAGCCAAAACGGATCGCTGTTTTATCGTTCAACCGGTAAGCAAGGCCGAAGCGCGGCTGGAGCGCGAAATTTTGCGGATGCCACATGCCAGGATGGCTGGCGCTCGTATAGGCCCACATGCCGTTATAGCTCGTGTAGTTATTCCCGACGATGGAAGTTACCTGAGACGGCATGGTTGGAGGATTGGCCGCAATCGTCGGGTCAATTAAGGACAGGTTCAGGCCTTGCGAGAGGTTGTGAGAAGGATCGTGCCACGCTGTCTCATACTCGTCACGCAAACCATACGTGAGAGTAAGATTGCGCGTAATCTTCCAATCGTCGCCAAAGTACACGCCAAAGAAATCGTCGACGGGATTTGGAGAGGGACCGCCGATCATTTCCGAGCTGTCATCGAGCGCGCCAAGCAGGAACGTGGCAAACTGGTCGCCATAGCGAGAAGTGTCTGGATTATTGTACGTGTTGGCGGTGAGCGAGGAATTGAAATGGAAGCTGGAGAGACCAGTGACTAGCGTCGGTCCGCCGCTGCGCCGGTATTCAAAGCCTGCCTTGAAGTAATGCGAACCTTTCTGATGCGAGAGGTTGACACTGAAGGATTCGCCGGATGGGACCTGGTTCCAGAAGAAATTCGGACCGCCAAAGGAGTTTCCGCCGATGTTCAAATTCGGGAAATAGACCGGGACGCCCTTCGACGCCTGCTGGTAGGACTGATAGAAGTTATTGTTTGGCCAGAACTGGGCCCATCCATTGCCTCCCAGGTCTTTCGAGCGATAAGCATCGGTAAGATCGTTCCAGCTTCCGTGAAAATTCACCACGGTTGCCGGGCTCATAGTCCAAATGGCATCGGCTGAGACCTGATCGGCGCTCCGCACGGAGCCGGCCGGCTGATACAGTTCCGAGTTATTCGGCGTCGGATTGCCGGGAACATCGGTGGTGTAATAGCGGCCGTAATGACCTGAAATGCGCCACGTATCGCTTAGATAGTAATCGACGCGATCGGAGAAGTTGTAGTAGTTATAGCGGTCGACGTAGCCATGCTTAAAGTTATTGACCCCAGTGATATTGTCACCGGGATTGTTTGGGTCCCAAAACGCAGCCATAAACTTGGCGGAGAGCGGGTCGAAGCGGCTGGCCGGGACTTTATTTCCTGGGAAAGCGGTACGTGTCACGCTTCCATCCGCGTTGATGACTGTGCTGTACGGATCGTAAATCGTCCGGAGGCCACCATGGATGTTGTACGATTGCGAGAAATCGCCCTGCCGCTCCAAAGCTGTCGGAACAGTGACGACATAGCTGTTCGGACTTCCGACGCGCCAGTCTTCGAGTGAAAAGAAGTTGAACAGCTTGTTATGGATGATGGGATTGCCGAGCGTGCCGCCGAACATGTTCTGGCGCTGGGCGTTCTCGCTGAACCTGGTGCGATCGGCTTCCGCGCTTAACCACGGGTAGCGGCCCAGATAGAATGCCTGGCCGTGCCATTCATTGGTTCCCGATTTCGTGGTGAGACTGATGAGGCCGCCAGCGCTGTGGCCGGATTCGGCTTCCACGCTGTTTTGCGAGACGATGGTTTCCTGAATGTCGTCCTGATTGGGCGGATAACCGGCTTTGTGGCCGAGACCGATGGGGCTTCCGTCGACCAGCAGGTTGTTCTTCAAGTTGGTGCCGCCGCCTAAATCGACGCTGTTCGGCGCCCAGGAATTATACGGCTGCATCTCGCCGCGCGTGTTGATGGCCGCAGGCTCCAGCAAAGTCAGTTTAAACGGATTCCGATCCAGACGCGGCGTATCGTTCGACATTTTGGTGTCGATGGTTAGTTCCTGGTTGGTGGAATTGAACTCTACGGCGGGAGGCTCGCCGGAAACAGTGACGCTTTGCTGGAGAGTTCCGGGATTCATGGTCGCGTTTACGGTGACATCGCCGCCCGATTGCACCACGACGTTTTCCTGTACGAATTTTCCAAAACCGGGCGCTTCGACGGTGACGGTGTAGGTTCCGGGATCGACGTAATCGAAGACGTACAAACCTGCCGAGTCGCTCTGTTTGGTTGTGGTCACGCCGGTACTTTTGTTGGAGAGAGTCACGGTGGCGCCCGGCAAGACAGCGCCGCTCTGATCTGTGACCAGCCCGCGGATTTGCGCGCGATAGGTTTGCGCGGAAGCCGTCCAGACTGCGAGCAAATTCAGAAATATGGCGGCCGCAAGCAGCGCCAAAAACCTGCAACGTTTCACAATTAGCCCCTGAAGGAGAGTAAATCCCTCTCCGATATACTGCTGTAACAGGGAAAAGCGAGAGTGTCAATAAAAATTTAAGAGATTGCAAAAAACTGAGACCGGAGACGTCCAACGTGGCATTGCTTTCGTGGTTTGTTCATTTTCAGCAAGACGTGCGATTTGGCAGCCGCGGTCTCTTGCAGAACCGAGGGTTTGCTGTGACGGCAATTGTCTCGCTGGCGCTTGGAATCGCGGCGACCACGGCAATTTTCAGCGTCATTTACGGCGTCATTATCGATCCCTTTCCCTATGCTCATCCCGAAACATTGATGAGCATCCGGGTGCGCGAGCCGCAGCACAATTTCACTTTTACTCCCTACACGCCGGACCAATATCTCGAGATCGCAAATCACAGCCACATTTTCCAGGGCCTGATTGCATCGACGATCAGCGATGTTCTGCTGACGGGAACCTCAAATCCGGAACGCTTGCGTGGAAACTTTGTCACCACCAACACGTTTCAGGTTTTGGGAGTGGCGCCGCTGCTGGGCCGTTACATTGGCCCCGGCGATGGAGGCGTAGATGCTCAGCCAGTGGCAGTCTTAGGCTACAAGTTCTGGCAAAGACATTTCGGCGGAGATCCACATGTAATCGGGACAACGCTGCGGTTGAATGATAAGGTGCGAACCGTGGTGGGGGTGATGCCGCCGCGGTTCATGTGGCGCGGCGCCGACGTGTATTTGCCCATCGTGTTTCAGCCCGGTCGGGTGGTGGAGGGTGTGCGCTATATCAACGTGATCGGCAGGGTTAAGCCGGGCGTGACTGATGCCGAGGCGGAGGCGGATCTGCATCCGGTAATCGCGGACATTTTCTCGCGCAATCCGATCTATCCGCACGACAAGTTTCAGGTCAAGCTCGATAACTTTTACGAGACGTATCCGAGCAGCATCCGCAAGCAATTATGGATCCTGTTCAGCGCCGTATCGCTGCTGCTCTTGATTGCCTGCATGAATGTTTCAAACCTGATGCTGGCGCGCGCGGCGGCCCGGAGCCGCGAGATGGCGGTACGCGCTTCGCTCGGGGCGGGCCGGTTGCGAATTGTGCGGCAGTTACTCACCGAAAGTCTGCTGGTGGGCATCGCCGCGGGTTTGCTTGGCACGGCGCTCGCGTTCGCGGGACTGCGCGCCGTAGTTGCGCTGATTCCGACGGGCACGATTCCCGATGAGGCGCAGATCTCGCTCAATGTTGCAGTGCTGTTGTTTACGCTCGGACTGTCGCTGCTGACTGCGATGCTGTTCGGAATCGCGCCGGCGTTTCAGGCGTCCCGAACCGAGCTCGCCGCTACCTTGCGGAATGCCGGACGTGGCTTCGCCGGGAGTTTGCAGGAGGGGAGGCTGCGCAAGGTTCTGGTGGTGGCAGAAGTGGCGCTGGCGCTGATGCTGCTGGTGGGCGCAAGTCTGGTGATCCGAACGCTGATGAAGTTGCAGGACGTGAAGCTTGGATACAATCCGGCGAAAGTGTTGAGCCTGGAAATTCCGCTGGCGGAGACTCATTATGGCACCATTACCGCGCGGAATCAGGTGATGCGCGAAATTGTAGGCCGTGTACGAACCGTTCCCGGCATTCGGGATATCGCGCTGAATACGTTTGTTTATCCCTTCGCGAATTGGGGCGTGCGAGTAGAGGTTCCGGGCAACCGTACCGGCCAGAGGCGGCCCGTCGTGTTCAGCCAGATCAATGCCAGCTATCCGTCCGTATTTCACATTCCGGTTAAACAAGGGACGGGTTTTAGCGAACAGGATGTGGAGTTGGGCCGCCACGTCGCGCTGGTGAACGAGACGTTGGTACACACGTATTTTTCGGATGGGCAGGCGGTGGGGCGCTCGATACGCCTACCGGAATTGAAGAGCGAGCCAATAAAGCTTGCGGACGATACATTCCGAATTGTCGGGGTGGTGGGAGATATACGGAATGTCGGGCTCGAACAAGAAACATATCCAGAAATCTATGTGCCCTACACCACGACGGGTTTCCTGGAGGCGTTCATCCATCCCATGCTGCTGGTTTCAACGCGTGTGCCGCCCTCGAGCCTGGCTGCTGCGATCACGTCGCGCATTCATGCGGTGGATCCCGAACAGCCGGTAATGCGAGTCGAGCCGGTACAAAAGATTTTGGATGACGAGGGCTTTGCCGAACCGCGATTCAGCGTGTTTCTATTTAGCGTGTTTGCTGGGCTCGGGCTTACTTTGTGCGTGATTGGAATTTACGGTGTTCTGAATTACTCGGTGTCGCGGCAGATGCAAGCGCTGGGAGTGCGGTTGGCGCTGGGAGCTGCGAGGTCCACAATTGTCCGGTTGATTTTCGGAGAAGCGCTGCGGTTGGTGGTTGTGGGTATTTTTGCCGGAGTGGTGGGTGCGCTGGTCGCGACGCGCTGGTTGGGGTCGCTCATCTGGGGCGTTTCCGTAGCAGATCCGGTTTCGTTTATCGCGGTGGCGATCCTGCTGCTCGGAGCGGGGCTTGCGGCGTGCGTGTGGCCGGCGATCCGGGCATCGAGGGTGGATCCGATTGTGGTGCTTCGGTATGAGTGATCGATTTATTACGGCCGGCTGTGCGGTTGGCGCTCAGGATTGGCCGGCACGTAGCCATTCAACAACTGCCGGTTGCGAGGATTGCAGTTCACGTAATAGCCTGTCTGTTTTTCCTCATTGAAAACGGATCTGCCTTCCCGGCCTCCTTGGCAGGCGCTCTCGATGGCGCGAAGGATCTGCGCCCGGTTTGCGGATTTGAAAAATGGACGCACTACGCGCAGGCCGTATTTGGAGGGGCTGCCGGTCATGGGCATAAATCGTTTGAAGTCGCTGCGTTTATCGGCGATGCCGCGCTGGCCGCCCGCGGAGCAGGCGACCAGTGTGAATATGAGTGCAAACAGAGTCGCGCGGAAGGGCTGCATTCTTGAATCATGATGGCAGATGCCGCTCGCACACGCTCGTGGTTCTGTTCTGGGCTGAGCGGAGGATTTCCGCAATTGGTTTATCGGAGTGGATCGTCGCGGTGATGACTTCGTCGATGATGGCTGCGACTTGGGGCCACTGCGCCATGCGCGGCAATTCGCGCGCGTTCCGATGTAAACCTTCCAAGCGGTTATAGAACGGGACGATGCGGTTCACGTCAGGATCGTTCCAGGTCGATTTGCGGCAGCCGGTGCCTCCCTCCAGTGTGAGAAGTTTGTCCATCGAGGCGGTTGCGCAATGGCATAGGAATTTGTAAGCGACCTCGGGATGGCGGCTGCTGGCTGCGATGGAGAGAATCCAATAGACGTTCAATGAAACAGGCGAGCCGGCTTCGGTGCAGGGTACATCCGCGATATCCACACGGCCCTTGACGCGCGAATGTTCGAAGGTTTCGGCCATCGCCGCGAAGCCGAACCAGTTGACCATCATGGCGACTTCGCCGTTCACAAACGCCAAGCCGGATTTTACGGAATCCATTTGACTGCAATTCGGATGCGTCGCGGAACCGCTTTGCAAGAGTTGGCGGTAAAACGCGAGACCTTCTGCGGCGGCTTCGGTTTCGAATTGGATGTTTCCCGATGGGTCCACAAACTCGCCGCCGCGCGTCCAGAGTTGGATCAGGAAATCGTAAACGGTGTTGTGGCCGTCCGGGAAACCGGCGAAGACGCTGCCATAGAGGTTTTGTTCCGGGCGATGGAAGAACCGCGCAATCTGCTCGAATTTGCTCCAGGTTTTGGGGAGGGAGAGAGGACGGCCGAAGCGGGCTTCGTAAGCACGCTGTTCCTCTGCCTTTTCAAAGAGGTCTTTGCGGTAGATCAGGCATTCGGGGCCATCGTGGTACGGCAAGCCGAGAATGTAGCCGTCGACATTTTGGAGGCGGAGAACAGAAGGCGTCCAGGCGTCGGGATATCCATCGGGCGGATGGGTTTCGATGAGCGGCGCGAGGTTGAGCACCGCGCGGCCGGAATGCGCGGCGGCCATCCAATCGGTGTTGAGAAATACGACGTCCCAATGCTGCTTGAAAACGGCGTCGGCTAAGGGATGAAGATCGAACGCCTGGGCATCGAGAACGAGGCCGGTGCGTTCCTGCGCTTCGAAGGCGTCCCATTGTTTTCGGATGGCCGATTCAAACGGCGGGAATTTACGGACGGCGATGCGGAACTGGCGTTCTGCGTTCATGGAGTTTATGTGCCGAAGGGCGGATGTCCGATCAGCGACGGATCATAGGCGTGGAGAGCAGGCAGTTTCGCCTCGGGCACGAACGGATCCCAAGCTTTGACCGGCTCGGGCACGGGCACGAACGATGTGACCTCGCAATGCAGGGTGACGATTTGCTGAGGGCGGACGGGGATATGATACTGGTCCGCTTTCGACAGAGCCGACTTCTGTTTTCCTGTCAAATCGGTGAGCGCGGCGGCTGTGTGCCGGAAATTCAGTTTGATATCGGCGATACCCGGATAGCCAAAACACTCGACGAAACGCAGTTCGACGTGGTTGTCTTCGCGCCGGATCGCTTCCACGATTACGTTGGGCGAGGTTTCAACCAGCGGCGAAATATTTTGGAGAGCCGCCCCAGGAATGGGGGTTGGCGGAGAGTTGTATTCCCAGGCGAATTGCGGAACGCGTGACTGCGCCCACGATGCGTGATGCGGCAGTAACGCGTATTCGAGCACATGTCTTCCCTTCCCGCTCAGCCACGGATTGGGATAGCCCCAGTATTTGTCTTCTGCGTTCAGTAAATAGATGATGGGCGTGCTGGCGTTCAGCTCGCGGCCGCTCAGACCTCGGTCCAGTAAAGCAACCCCTCCACCATTTGCGAACTGATAATCGATCCAGCGGATGGCGGGCACGATGCCCTTGGTCCAGCCATGCAGTTGCGGATTGGGCTTGGCCCAAGCGCCATGCGAGAAACCGAACGGGATGCCGCGGCGGATCTCGGCGATTTCCTCGGCGAAGGGAAATTCGGAAACAACGACGGTGTAGTTCGGAATATCGTTCAGTTCGGTTTCGAAATCGATGCGCGGGTAATCGCGGTAGAAGCGCACCGTGCGGCGGATAGCTCCGCCGCCGTAGAAGGTGCCCGTTATTTCGAGAGTGGCAGCGACCGGGCCTTTGCTGAAGTGCACGGCACCGAGCTTGTCGCTCGAAGTGGCGAGCCGCTTGCGTTCGGGCCGCGGCGGCATGTGATCGCCGGGATCTTTATCCTGTGTGAGCGGGCGCTCGGCCACGATCACATTCGCAGGGCCGGCCAACAGCTCGCGATCGGAACCATGAAATTTCAAGCTGACCAGATCGCCCGTGCTTGGATCGATGCGCAGCCGGTAATAGCGAGTTTCCAGCACATCGGGAAGAGCGATGAATTTCGGCGGCTGCGCGGGCTGGTTCTTCAGTTTCGATACGCGAACGCCGGTGGATGGAATGTTGCATTGAAACAGCACCGAATCGTCCGGCAATTGTTCGCAGTCGCCGCCCGCAATGCTGTTTCCTTTGGGCAACTGCACGCGAATGGGATCGTTGCGCGTCCAGTTCAAAGGATTGAACAGGCCGACTCCTTCTCCCGAAGGAACCAGCGCCTGACCGGCGTTCTGCGCCACATCATCGACCGTGTTGCTCACCCATGTGAAGCGATCATTAACGTCCCACGAATTGGCGTCGACGAAAACCATGCCACCGGCAGAACCCCACAGCGTGTTGCGATCCATGTTGAGGCACATGAGAATCCAGGCATCGTACAGGCGTTCGGAGGGGTATCGATAATTCTTGCGCAAACTGGCGGCGGTGGCGAGAATTTCGGCGCTTTGCAGTGCGTGCTCATTGCGGCGGTAGAGCGTCTTTACGCGCGGATTCTCGATCCAGAAGGCGTCGAAATCGTAGGCCGTGCCGGCGTGCGTCGAAGGAAGCGCAGTGCGGCCCGAATGAATTTCCGGCAGAATGGCATCGACATATTCGCTGAGCGTGGCAAAGGCAATAGGGCGATCGGGCGCGAACGCGGCCCACTGGCGGAGAAATTCGCTTGGGTACTTTTTTACTTGCGGGGCAAGTGCGTAATCGCCTGCTCCGGCCAACACCAGGATGGGCGCATCGTCCGGAGTGATGGCGTCTTTCGATGCGAAGAAATTCTTGAGTTCAGTGAGTTGTGGCTCGTCCAGCGGCTGCTTCGTGTTAAAGATCGACGAGGCTTCGCTGTAGTGGCCGGGGCAGAGCGTGAGGATGCGAGAGCCATCGGGAGCGTACGACCAGAAGATCGTTTTTCCGGTGGGATTCCGGCGAGTGTAGACGAGCGCTTCGAGGCCGAGTCCCGCGGCGATTTGGGGCATTTGCTCGTGCGTGCCGCACACATCGATGTTCCACGAGTAACGCGGCGTGAGCCCAAATACCCGCCGGTACCATTGCAGGCCGAGGACGCCTAAGCGGACCAGCGCTTCTCCTCCCGAGAGATTGATGGCGGATTCGAGAAAATATCCGTTCACCAGCTCGACGCGCTTCTGGGCGACGCGCTGCCGGAGTTCCGGAATCCGCTGCGGCTGAAAATTCATGATGGCAATGATGTTGTTCACTTCGGACATCACGAACTTGTAATTCGGATCGTCGCGCACGCGATCGAGGTGATTCAGATAGCTGTTGGCGCAATAGACGCGCTCTTTTGAAAAGGTGGTGAGCCAGCCGCAGCTTGCCGGATGAAAGTTCGGGACCAGGTAGATTTTGCGCGCGGCGGTGACGGGTACCGCGGCTGCTGCGAGCGAAGCAATGAATTCACGCCGGTTGAGGTCCATAATCTACCTCAGGCGAGATTCTGTGGCGCGGGCGTGAGCTTCACGACAAGAGCATAGCTTTCGGGCAAGTTGCCCTTGCTCTGAATTACCAGATTGCTGCCGTTTTGGGAAATGGAAGCTGGATGATTGCCGCCCAAGATGTGTGCAGTTGTGTTTGCGGCGGCTTTTACACCCGAAATGGTCAATGCCGTTCCTTGGGGGCGGCTCAAGAAGAAGACATACAGCGAATCCGCTTTCTTTGTGAAGCGCACGTCCGTACCGTCCGGAGACGTTGCTGACGGGCGCACCCAGGGGCGCGATCCGAAAAGGCCTTCGCCGTTGGCCGCGAGCCAGGCGCCGAGTTTGTGCAGGCGGTCCAGTTGTATATCGGAAATTGTGCCGTCAGACTTAGGGCCGACGTTCAGCAGCAGATTGCCATTTTTGCTCACGATATCGACGAGCAGGGCAACCAACTTATCGGGCGCGATTACTTGCTCGGGGCCTTCCACCTGGTTGTATCCGAAGCTGAACCCCAGACCGCGACACGATTCCCATTTCTTTTCGGTGATCTTGTTGTACTTGGCGTACTCGGGGGTCGTGAAGTCAGCAAAGGGAGCGTTGAAACGGTTGTTCACCAATCCATCCGGCACGCTGTTGTAGTACTGGGCGAAGATTTGCGGCACCTGGCCGAGCTTGGGATAACTGATGTCGTTCCAAAGGACGGAGGGTTGATAACGTTCGATCAGCTCGCGCCAATGCGCATCGGCATAATGAGCGTACTCAGGCGATTGAGGGACGCGAGCAAGCAGGTCTTCGCGGTGGACGATGGGTTGGGTGGTGAAAGTCCAGTCCAAGCCACCCGAGTAATAGAGCCCCATTTTCATTCCGGCGGCGCGGACCGCATGGGTCAAGTCGCCGGCGATATCCCGCTGGGCGGTGATTTTTGTCGAAGGGGCTTTGGGATTTTGAACCTTCGAGGGCCAGAGGCGGAATCCATCGTGGTGCTTCGTCGTCAGTACAACGTAACGAGCACCGGTTTTGTGAAAGAGCGCGGCCCAATCTCCGGGATGCCAGTTGCGCGTGCCCTGATTGAAGGCTTGGGCGAATTGGTAGTAGTCAAAATTCTTCCCATAGGTGGCGATGTGATGTTTGTAGGTCGGTGAGCCTATGATGCGCAGAGAATTCAGATACCACTCGGCGTATGGATTATTGGTGAACCAGGTGTTCCAATCGACCTTCCCGAGTTCGCCTGTGGGAGGCGCCCAAGCAGGCACTGAATAGAGGCCCCAGTGAATAAAGATGCCGAACTTTGCGTCCTGGAACCATTCGGGAACCTGATGTTTTTCGAGGGAGTCCCAGGTGGGCTGAAATCTGGGGGTTTGCGCACCGGTTCTCAAGGGCTGGCATACGGAGCCTGCACCAAGTACGAGAGCATTGAATTGTCGGCGGTTCATGGATGTTTCCTATTCGATTGTAGGTTTCGAGATTCGATGCGCCCCTCGCTGACGCTCAGGGTTCTGTCGTAATTTTGAAAACCGTCGCGTACGGATCGGGCGTGATCGAGTGAGTGTCGATAGAAAGAGTGCTGGAGCCTTGCTTGTAAGAGATGGAGCGGCCATTTGCCAGTAAAGATATGGACGCGACCTTACCGGGAAAGTTGTCAATCACGAGTTGATTTGGATTCCAGTCGAACACGTGTAAATAGATGTTCGATCCCTTGCTGGTGGTACGTGCAAAAGAGAGGGTTTGCAGCGGGCCGTACGTGGTGCCGTAAATCGCTTCCCCGTTCACGCGAAGCCATGCGCCCATGGCACGCAGGCGATCTTGAAATTCGGGTTGAATGGTTCCGTCCGGCTCGGGGCCGACGTCGAGCAGAAAGTTGCCTCCGCGGCTCGCTACTTCGATCAGAGTGCGGACCAGATCCTTGGCGGACTTGAAGTCCCGATCATTCTTGTTGTAGGCCCAGGTGCGATTGATCGTCATGCAGGTTTCCCAGAGGCGGAAATCTTCCGGACGCGGAACGGCGCCTGGCTTCGTGCCGGTATCGCGATGGTCGAAATCGAGGAGATTGCCCTTGACCGGAATCGCCGAGGGGAGAAACTGCTCGGGTGTTTCGAAGTCGCCGGGAATGCCGATGCGATTGTTCATGAGGGTCGCCGGTTGGAGATCGTGAATGACGCGCTGCATGTGGTAGCCATCGTATTTCTCCTGATGGTCGAGGCCGTCGAACCAAATCAGCGCGATATTCCCGTAGCGTGTCAGCAATTCGCGAAGTTGCAGCTCCATGTAGTGCAGATAGATCGGCCACTGCATGCGGGTAGGCTCGCCATGCCAGTTTTTGCTGGCGGGCTGGGACGCATCGCGATAGGCCGGGTGATTCATATCGGGCGGCGAGTAGTAGAAACCGACCGGCATGTGCTCGCGATGGCACGCCTCGGCAAGCTGGCCCACGATGTCTTTGCCGTAGGGCGTGTTCGTGATTTTGTAACTGGTGTAGGAAGAATCGAACATGCAGAAGCCGTCGTGGTGTTTGGTGGTGAAGACCATATAGCGCTGGCCGGCCGCTTTGGCGAGCGCGATCCAGGCATACGGATCGAATTTCACCGGATTGAATTGCGCCGGAAGCGCCCGGTACTCCATCTCCGAAATGGGGAATTGTTTCGAGGGACGCATGATGGGCCAGGATGCCTCAACGCTGGCGACTGAGTAAGGCCCCCAGTGAATGAACATGCCGAATTTCGCTTCGCGATACCAAGCGGTCCGTTGGTCCGTTTGGGAGAGAGCGATGCCGGGGACCAGGATAAGGCTGATCAGGAAGCCAACGGGAAGTGGAGAGCGTTGCATGCGGTGCAAGTTTATCGAAGTTTTATAAATAGAATGCGTTCTCATGGAGCATGTAATCCAGTCGGTTCGTGCATTCGACGCACGGTATGCGTTGCCGCCGGGGGCAGGAACCGATGCGGTGCATTCCAACCCGGAGTATTGCCTGGCCGTTACGCTGCTGAAAGCCCAGAGCGGAATCACTGGAACGGGCATTGTGCTTACGTTGGGCGAGGGTAACCGGATTATCTGCGAGCTGATTGAGATGCTGGCGGGCGCGCTGTTGAACAAAGAAGTTGAGGACCTGATGGCGGGTTTTGGACGGTTCAGCCGGACGCTCGCGGATCATCCGCAACTGCGCTGGCTGGGACCGCATAAGGGAGCCGTGCATCTGGCGCTCGCGTCCATCACAAACGCGTGCTTCGATCTGTGGGCGAAGACACGAGGCGTCCCGCTGTGGCGGCTGTTGCTTGATTTATCGCAGGAGCAGATTTTAGGACTGCTCGATCTCAGCTATCTCGAAGATGCGCTGACAGAAGACGATGTGATCGCATTGCTGGAGAATCAGCGGGGCAATGAGCAGGTACTACGAACCGGCTATCCGGGGTATGACACATCCGTCGGCTGGTTCGGATACGACGACGAGCGGGTGAAGGAAAATGCGCGGCGCGCAATCGACCGGGGATTTCGGGCGTTCAAATTGAAGGTGGGCTCGTCTAATCCGGAGCGCGACGTGAGGCGGGCTCAGATGCTGCGGCAGCTTGTAGGAGAAGACGCGCTTGTGATGCTGGATGTGAACCAGCAATGGACCTTCCCGCAAGCTGTGGATATGTGCGCCCGGTTGCGCGATATTGCACCGTATTGGATTGAAGAGCCGACCCATCCGGACGACGTCGCGGCGCATCGCAGGTTAGCCGCGCGGATAGCGCCGCTCCGGATCGCGCTCGGCGAACACGTTCCCAATCGAGTGCTGTTCAAGAACTTCATCGGCGAAAACGCGGTGCATTTTGTGCAGGTGGATTGCACGCGCGTCGCGGGAATCAGCGAGTTTCTCACGGTCAGCCTGCTTGCGCGCAAGTTCGGGTTGCCGGTTGTGCCGCACGTTGGCGATATGGGTCAGATTCATCAACACCTGGTGTTGTTCAACCATATCGCTCTTGGGCATCCGGTGGTGTTTCTCGAATACATTCCGCATCTGCGCGAGCGATTTGTGCATCCCGCGCGCGTGGAACACGGTGTTTACTTGACACCGCAAGAACCTGGCAGCTCATCCGATCTAATGGAATTGCGAGATGCCGTCAACCCGTAGAGACTTCCTGCTATCGAGCGCGCTTGCGGCAGCGGCTACTAAAGCGGGGCCGTTGGATCTGACGGGCACTGCGCGAGCGAGGCGCCATCGGATTGTACGGAATTTGCCCACGCCCGATTTTTTCGAAGGCATGCTGCTCGGCAATGGCGATATTGGGGTTTGTGTTACGGCGCGGCCGGATGCACTGGGATTGCACATTGGAAAATCGGATTCCTGGGATATTCGCGTTAGTGAAGACAACTATTCGCATGTCCTGACGTTCGCAGAACTGCTGAAGCTTTGGCAACGGGCGAGCGATGAGGCAAAACGCCAAGGCAAGCCGGACTTGACTTATCTGGAACGCGAAATTCCGTTCTTTCGCGAGTACACCGAAAAGGTGGCTGCTTCCTATGCGGAGATCTGGCCGCGGCCGTGGCCCTGCGGGATTGTTTGGATTCACTGGGACCCGAATCAGGTTCGCGTGAAGGAGCAGGCGCTTGATCCGGCATTCGGTCATTACAGCTTGAATCTCGAAACGAGCACTGGTCCGGTTCAGGTGCAAGCGTTCGTGAATACAACGACCGGGCACGTTTGCATTTGGAGCGACGCTCCCGGTCACTTTGAATCGGTTGTCTATTATCCAAACATTGACGAGAAGGCGCAGTTGCCTGCACCGAAGGCGGATGCAGGAGTCGAAGCGGGTAGTGCGTGGTTTTCGGGCTCTCAACTGTTCCCGGCGACTGTTGGGCCGAATCCGCCGCCTTCGCCGAAAGATCGCAACATGGCGCTTTATGGGCGGGTGCAGGGCGAATGGACGGTCGAGGGGAAAGGGCTGCGCAGCAAACGTCCGCAGCAATTGAGAATCGATATCGGGCTCTTTACGCCGAGAGATCATCCGGAGAGCGTCCGGTATGCAGCAGACGAGGCGCAACGCCTCTCCAAGATTCCTGTCGAGCAGATTCAGAAGCGTTCGAATCAGTTCTGGTTCGAATACTGGTCGCAGTCGGCGGTCGAGTTTGCAGATGAAGAACTGGAGCGCTGGTGGTATCACAACCAGTACTGGCTGGCTTGCTGTCTGCGGCCGGGTAAGATTGCGCCGGGGCTGTTCGGTAATTGGACGAGCGGGCACATTGGTACGGCCTGGCACGGCGACTACCACATGAATTACAACACGCAGCAGGTGTTCTGGGGCGTGTTTTCGAGCAATCATGTCGAGCAGCACCTTCCCTATATCGAACTGGTGGAGAGCCTTCTCGCGATGTCGGAGAATTATGCGCGCGAGAAGTTCGGTCTGCCCGGAGCGTACTTCCCGCATTCAGCGTATCCGGTTCCGAGCCAAGTGGTCCCGTACCCAGCGCCGCCATGGGGTTATGAAATCTGCGAAACGCCGTGGGTGGTGCAAAGCCTGTGGTGGCATTACCTGTATACGCAGGATGAGCAGATATTGCGGCGCGTGTATCCGCTGCTGCGCGCGGCGGCGGATTTCATTGCCGCGTACGTGAAGCGCGGATCGGATGGCAAGTATCACGTGATCCCCACCGTTTCTCCGGAGAATTGGGGATGCACAGTGGATTTCCGTCTGAATCGGGATTGCATTATGGATCTGGCGCTCATCGATTTCCTGCTCGAAGCTGTGGTGAAAGGCTCGAAGATCTTGAAAACCGATGCCGACAGGCGAGAGCGCTGGTCTCATATCCGGTCGAATCTCGCTCCCTATCCTCGTGCGGGCGATGTATGGGTGGATGTGCGCGACGCGCCGGTGGGCTGGATCTACAACATACCGGTGACGCTGGCTCCGGTGTTTCCGGGCGAGCGAGTGGGGTTGCATTCCTCCGACGCTGAACTGGCGCTGGCGCGACGCACGGCTCGAACGATCCGGCTGGAGGGCGGCAACGATATCGTGTATCAGCCGTTGATTCGGGCGCGGTTGGGAATGCTGGATCTGGATTGGTTCAAACGAGAGGTGCGTTATTGCCTGATGCCCAACGGCATTGTGCAGGATCGCGTGCGGCAGACGGGCGGACGGTACAAAGACACCACCGATTTCGATTTTATGATGCGCATGGGCGTGTGGACCGAAAATCTTTCGCTGCCGGCGGTGCTGAACGAGTGTCTGCTGCAGAGCTACACCGGAACGTTACGCCTGTTTCCGAATACGCAGAATTTGGGACCAGCGTGGTTTCGGAATCTGCGTGCGGTGGGGGCGTTTCTGGTCTCGGCGGCGTGGGACGGAAAGACTGTGTCGCAAATCGAGATTGTGAGCGAGCGCGGCGCGACCGCACGTTTGGTGAATCCCTGGAAGACGACGGGAGTGCGGGTCACGAATGCGAAAGACAATAGCCCGATTGAAGTCAAAGAGGATGGACCGATTTTGGAATTCGCGACACAACCGGGCGAGAGATATCGGATCGATGAGCAGCATTGAAGAATTAGCACAGGTATCGGCCAAGCTGGGCCAGGACCTGGACCTGGCGCAGGCGGGCGGCGGTAACACGTCCTGGAAAGAGGACGGAACGCTGTGGATCAAAGCGTCAGGCAAATGGCTGGTGAATGCAGCGCGGGAGGAGATGTTTCTTCCGGTGCCGCTCGCGGATGTGATTCAGGACATGAATGCCGGCCGCGACACCACGCGCGAATATCAGACGCCCTGCGGCGCGCGGCTGCGGCCCTCGGTTGAGACCAGCATGCATGCCGTGATGCCGCATGCGGTGGTGATCCATTTGCATTCGGTCCGCACGATTTCATGGGCGGTTCAGAGCGATGGCCAAGATGCTATTGCTGAGAGGCTGGAAGGATTGCGCTGGTGCTGGATTCCGTATATTCATCCCGGGTTTCCGCTGGCGGGCCGCATTCAGGAGGAACTCGACAGCAAGCCGGATGTTTTGATTCTGGAGAATCACGGGCTGGTTGTGGGAGCTGAAACTTGCGAGGCCGCTGCGGCGCTGGTTTCGGAAGTGGAGCGCCGGCTCTCGACTAAACCGCAAGGAGAGATCCGGTCGCAACAGGTTGTTGAGAGCGGGGACTGGCAGCTTCCGGAAGATCCAGAAGTGCATGCGCTGGGCATGGATGAGCGGTTCTGCGAAATTGCATCGGGCGGGACGATGTATCCCGATCATTGCGTCTATCTTGGGCCCGCGGCTGCGACATGCCGGCGCGGCGAGCGGCTGGAAGATGCAGTGGAACGATACCGGGCGAAGTATGATTACCAGCCACGATTCATATTGGTGGAAGGGAAAGGCGTTCTGGTGGCGAAAGGGTTTGACCGCGCGGCCCGCGAATTACTGATTTGTTTGAAACGCGTGGTGGAGCGTATTCCCGCCGGCAAGCAGGTCCGCTATCTTTCCGATGCCGCGGTTGCCAGGCTCATGAACTGGGATGCGGAGAAGTACCGGATTGCGCTCGCGCGGATGCAGGAGTAAATTGCCATGCTGCCGAGAGGCCCAGCAAAGAAAGTAACCATTTATCTCAACGAGGACACGCGGACGCATGTGGAGCCGCTGTGGTCGGCAATTTTGAGTTTCCTGCGGCATAAGCATATTTCCGGGGCGACGCTGCTGCGCGCGGATACCGGATTCGGAAGTCATGAACAACTTCACGATTCGCGATCCGAATATGCAGGGCAGCATTGTCCGGTTCGCATCGAGTTCATCGAGGCAGCGGAACGGGTGGACGAGTTGCTGCCTACCTTGTACGAGATGGTAACGGATGGATTGATCGCGGTGCAGGACGTTACCGTCATTAAATCCGTATCGAAGGACAGCAAGCCAAGCCAGGCGCCGCCGGTGCGGAAAATTGTGACGGGGCCGGCCAAACTGGTGCGGATTTATTTGGGTGAATCGGACCGGCACAACGATGAACCGCTCTATGAGGCGATCGTGAAGAAGCTGCACATGATGGGAGCTTCAGGCGCGACCGTGCATCGCGGAATCATGGGGTACGGAGCAAAGAGGCACACGCATAAAGCGGGGCGGTTTAGTATTTCGCACGATCTTCCGATCCTGATCTCGGTGGTGGAAAAGACGGAAAAGGTGCAAGAGCTGGTGCAGACCGTCTCGGAGATGCTACAGGACGGAATTATCGTTACGTCGGACGTGGAGCTGCATCAGATCGTTCACGAGCTGCCGTCAGCGCGGCCATAGACGGTTGGCAACAACCGCTCCCAGCCAGACGCCTAGGAAACCCAACAGCACGCTACCTATGGCGTTCAACAGAGCAATGAGCGCGGCGCCGGTTCGGAGCGCGGCGTAGGTTTCCCATTCAAAGCTGGAAAACGTTGTGTAGCCGCCCAGAATGCCGGTGACGAGAAACAATCGCCAGTTGGTGTGAATGCCCGGCCGGTTCAGAAACAGCATCATGAGAACACCGATGGCAAACGATCCGGTGATGTTAATGAGAAAAGTTCCAGCGGGAAAAACGGCCGAGTAGAACCGCAAGACGTAAGTACCGACTGCATACCGGGCGGCCGCGCCCAGGCCGCCTCCGAGCAGGACAAGCAAATATTTCTCCATGGGGTTCAGGCGTCACGAAAAGTAGGAGTTATCTTCCCCAGAACGGGGCGGTTTTGGCGAACTCCAACGCCTAAAAGTTCAAGATAGCAGGCCAAACAGGGTTTTTACCGTCTATAAAAAAAGAGCGCTCCCTCACGGTCGCGGTTCTGCTTCTGTTAACGCGTGGTCAAGGTCGGATTTGAGGTCTTCAATATCTTCGATGCCGACGGAGATGCGCACGAGCGTGTCGGAGATTCCCAAGGCGCGGCGTTGTTCGGCGGGAATGGAGGCGTGCGTCATGATCGCGGGATGCTCGATCAGGCTTTCCACACCGCCGAGGCTTTCGGCAAGAGCGAAGATGCGGCAGTGCTCCAGCACGCGGCGGGCGTAATTGAGATCGCGTTTCAGGATTGCTGTGATCATGCCGCCGAAGGCGCTCATCTGCCGGCGAGCGAGCGCGTGCTGCGGATGGGAAGCCAGGCCGGGGTAAATTACGCGATCGACGGCGGGGTGTTTTTCGAGCCATTCAGCCAATGCTTTAGCGTTAGAGCAATGGGCGGACATGCGTAGATGCAGCGTTTTCAGGCCGCGGAGCGCGAGAAAGGAATCGAAAGGGCCGGCGATAGCGCCCACAGCATTCTGCAGGAAGGCGAGGCGGTCGCCTAATTCCGCATCGGACACCACCACCAGGCCTCCCACGATGTCCGAGTGGCCGTTCAGATACTTGGTGGCCGAGTGTACGACGATATCGAAGCCGAATTCCAGAGGCCGCTGCAGGTATGGGGTGGCAAACGTGTTATCGGCTACGGCGAGCAATTTGTGTTGCCTGGCAATTGCGCCGACGGCTCGGAGATCGATGATTTTCAAGAGCGGATTGGAGGGCGTCTCGACCCAAATCATGCGAGTGTTGCGCCGGATCGCGCCGAGGATCGCATTGGGGTTCGACATATCGATGAAGCTGAACTCCAAACCCGCCGAGCGCTTGCGCACTCGCTCGAAGAGGCGAAAGGTTCCGCCATACAGATCGTCGCTGGCGATGATGTGATCGCCCGAATCGAGGAGTTCAAGGGTGGTTGACATGGCGGCAAGGCCCGAGGCAAACGCAAATCCGCGGGCGCCGCCTTCAAGATCCGCGACGCATCGCTCATAGGCAAAGCGCGTCGGATTCTGGGAACGCGAATACTCGAATCCTTTGTGGACGCCAGGGCTCTTCTGAACGTAGGTGGAAGTTGCATAGATGGGCGTCATAATGGCGCCCGTGGAGGGATCAGGCGTTTGCCCGGCGTGAATAGCGCGGGTTCCGAATCGGTGAGACATGTCAGTGAAGTTTGCGGCGGAGATAACTGAGAAGATCGGAGCGGGTAATTAAGCCCAAAAACGCATCGCCTTCGGTTACGAGGGCGACCAGGCCGCGATCGAGGATCCCGTAAACAGCGTCGACTTTGGCGTCCGGCGAAATGGTCTCCAGGCGGCTCGTCATGGCCTCGCGGACCGGCGCACGAAACTTACCGGTATCCGCGTGGACAGCCAGCAGTAAGTCCGATTCGTCGAGCACTCCGACGCAACGTCCGTTTTCGAGAACCGGAACCTGGGAAATATCGGCCATGCGCATGCGCTGAAACGCCGTAAGTAAAGTATCGTCGGGCGCAACGGTAATGACGCCACCTTCTTCATAGCGCCGCGTAATCAGCTCGCGGAGATTGCCGCTGGCCGGCCGCTCCAGGTAGCCCTGATCGAGCAGCCAGTAATCGTTGTACATCTTCGAAAGATATTTCGCGCCGGTATCGCAGACAAAGGTAGCGACGCGTTGCGGAACGGTCTGTTCCCGGCAATAGCGCAGGGTGGCTGCCAACAGCGTGCCCGAAGAGGGTCCGGCGAAGATACCGGTGCGCTTCAGCAGATCGCGCGCGGTCAGGAAGCTTTCGGAATCGCTAATGCTGTAAGCGCAGCGGACCCGCGACAGATCCGCAATGGCAGGCACGCAACTTCCTCCAATACCTTCGACCGCGTAGCTGCCGGAGGGAACCTGCTTGCCGGAACGAACATATTCGGCAAGCGACGAGCCGATGGGATCGGCCAGGATCATTTTCAAATCGGGCTGCACACGGGCGAAGAAGCGGGAGAGCCCGGTGATGGTGCCGCCGGAACCGACGCCGCAGATTACGGCATCGATGCGGTGATCCATCTGGCGCCAGATTTCCGGGCCGGTGGTGGTTTCATGGGCAACCGGGTTCGCGGCATTCGAGAACTGGTTGATGTAATAGGCGCGCGGCGTTTCGCGCGCAATGCGAGCCGCCATGTCCTGGTAGTAGGCGGGATGGCCGGGAGGGACGTCGGACCGGGTCAGCAGAATCTCCGCGCTCAGCGCTTTCGCATGGGCGATTTTTTCCGGCGACATTTTGTCGGGAATCACGAGAACGAGCCGGTAACCTTTGATGGCGGCAACCAGGGCGAGCCCAATTCCGGTATTGCCGGCGGTGGCTTCGACAATGGTGTCGCCAGGAGATAGCGTACCGGCTTGTTCGGCAGCTTCGATCATAGAGACGCCGACACGATCTTTGATGGAGCCGCCGGGATTCTGCGATTCGAGCTTCAGAAAAACTTCGCAGACACCGGTATCGAATTCGGTTAGGTGGACGAGCGGGGTGTTTCCGATCAGGCCGAGGGTAGGAGGCTGGGCCAAGGAAGGCCCCTTGCTTACGCGCGGGGTTCTGTAGTTACCTGAGGGCACTTCAGGCGTGGGGTCCCGCTTCGACAAGCGCGGGCGCCGGGGCTTCCAGTTCGCCGGCAGATTTGTAAAGCTCAACCGCTTTCCCGGGAGCGCCGTCGATGATCATCCGGCCTTTGTCTAACAGGATGGCGCGGTCGCAATAATCGAGAATCTGCTCCATGGAATGAGTGACAAACAAGATGGTCTTGCCCGTCTCGCGGAACCGCTGGAGCCGGGCGAAGCACTTCTGCTGAAACGGGTAATCACCAACCGCGAGGATCTCATCGACAACGAGGATATCGGGGTCCACTTCGGTTGCGACCGCGAAGGCCAACCGCATGTACATACCGGTGGAATATTGTTTCACGGGCGCATCGATGAACTCGCCGAGCTCGGCAAACTCGATGATCCGCTGCTCGCGTTCCTGCATCTCGCGTTTGGAAAAGCCCATCAGCAAGCCATTGATCACGATATTCTCGCGGCCGGTCAGCTCGGCATGCATGCCGGCTCCGAGTTCGATGAGCGGGGCGATACTTCCGGACACGGTCACACGTCCGGAGGTGGGACGGTAGACGCCGGCAATGATTTTCAGCAGCGTGCTCTTGCCGGACCCGTTGCGGCCGATGATGCCGACCATCTCGCCTTCATGGACGTTGAAGGAAACGTTGCTGACAGCGTCAAAATCGTGATAGCGAACCTGATGGCGGAAGAATTTTGAAAACAGCTCGCGAAGGGTATCGGGTCGCTCGTGGATGACCCGGAAGCGTTGAACGACGTTTTCTACGCTGATGACGATGGGTTTATCGTTCATAGGGCGATAGCTTGGATAACCGCTCCCTAGCGTGCCCCGAGGGCGCCCAGGCTCTGTTCCGGCGTTGTTCTCACTGCCCATGGGGAACTTAGACGTAGAAGACAAACTCATCCTGATACTTCCGGAATATCGCGAAACCGATCGAGAGCGCCACAAACGCACATACGAAGGATGCGAACACGGATTGAAATGAAGGCAACTTTCCGTAGTACACGCTCAAGCGGAATCCATTCAGCACGAAGATGACCGGATTGAGCTTGAAGATCCATTGATATTTGGGCGGAAAGATGTTGATGGCGTAGATGATGGGCGTGACATAGAACCAGACTTGCAACAGGATTTGCAAGATATGGGCTACATCGCGGTAGTAAACGTTGGCGGTGGCGAAAAAGAAAGTCGCGCCGAGCGTGAAGATGGTGAGCGCGAGCAGCGGGATGGGAAGATAAATCCACGTCCAGTAAAACCGTGCCCCCACCAGCGGAATGATCAGGATGAGCGGGATCAACGAAAGCAGCAGGTTGATCATATTGGACACAACCGCCGCCATGGGGAACACCAGTTTCGCGACGCGGACTTTTTTGATTAGATCGGCATTGCCGACGATCGATTCGGCAGCATAAGAGAGGGATTGCGCCAAGAAGGTCCAAGGCAGCAGCATGCTCAAAAGAAAGATTGCATAATGCGGGATGCTGGCTCCCATCACGGTGGAAAACACAACCGTCAGCACCAGCATGAGGAGCAAGGGATTCAGCAGAGCCCAAAGAAATCCAAGAACGGACCTCTTATAACGGATCTTGAGCTCCTTGATGGCGAGAGCCCAGATCAATTCCCGATAACGCAGGCTCTCCACGAGCAGTTCAGTCATAGATGGCGAGTGTCAGCCGATACCCGACCATTGTAGCGAAAATGGTGGTCGTGGCCGTGTGAAACAAGCCCTTACTGTTCTGAGTGTGGCGTATCCGCTGTTCCCGGTGGGGCCGGATTCGGGCGGAGGCGCGGAGCAGATCCTCTTTCTTATTGAGAAGGGGCTGGTGGAGGCTGGGCATCATTCGATTGTGGTGGCGGCCAAAGGTTCTCATGTAAGCGGTGACTTAGTGGAGACGCCTGTCTGCGACGGAGAGATTACTGACGAAATCCGTACGCAAGCGCAACAGGAACATCTTCGTTCGATTGAGCGGATCCTGCAGGAACGTAAGGTCGACGTGATTCATTTTCACGGCCTGGATTTCTACACGTATCAACCACGCACGAAGATTCGCAGACTAGCGACGTTACATTTGCCACTTGCATGGTATCCAGAGGCGATTTTTTCCGGGCAAGTGCAATTGAACTGTGTATCGCATAGTCAGGCCAGTACTCTTGGCTTGCCCGTCGTACAGAACGGGATCGATGTCCAGCGATACACTCCGGCCCGGACCAACAAAGGACATCTGTTGTGGCTGGGGAGGATCTGTCCGGAAAAAGGAGTCCATGTCGCATTGCAAGTGGCACACCGGCTCAACCTTCCGATGATCGTGGCCGGTCCGGTGCATCCTTTCCGTTTTCATCAAGATTATTTCGCGGAGCAGGTAGAGCCGTTACTGGATGATATTCGACGGTATGTGGGGCCGGTTGGCATTTCAGAAAAGCTGCGGCTGTATGCCGGGGCGCGATGCGTTTTGATTCCGAGTTCCGTGGCGGAAACCAGTTCGCTTGTGGCGATGGAAGCGATCAGCTCGGGGACGCCCGTGGTGGCGTTTCGCTCCGGCGCATTGCCGGAAGTTGTCGAGCATGGCCGAACCGGTTTTATTGTGGATTCGGAAGACGACATGGTGGGGGCGGTACAGCGGATTGATGAGATTTCGTCCGAGACGTGCCGGGCACGGGCAATCGGGCAGTTCAGTGCCGAAAGGATGGTGGAGGGATATTTGAGGCTTTATCGGGAGTTGCTGGGGTGAAAGGCCGCTCCCGCACGGTCGCGGTTCTGTTGGCGGCGGATGATCAGGCGGGATTTTGGGATGAGTTCTGCGCCCCAGGAGAATTTGTAGGGCTCGTCTCCGCGTAAAAAGTTCCAGGCGCTAAAGCCGTGTTCGAAGGCGTACTGGATTGACTCGTAAAGCAAATGCCTGCCGAAACCGTATGGTTCATAGGCTGGATGGAAGCCGCTGAGATACGAGAAGAAGATGCCGCGGTATAGAAACCCCAGGATGATGGCCACAATTTCACCCTGGAACGAAAGGCTGAAGAAGCGGACCATCTGGTGGGGTTCTAATTCCCGGACGACGTTGCGCAAAAACCCGGCTGATTGATTCGCCACAATCATACCCTCTTCGCCCTGGTTCTTCCAGCGATCGGTGTGCAGGCGGATCAGCGCTTCGGTCAGTTCGGGATCTGAGTTGCAGGCGACGCGGAATTGAGGAGTGTCGATGCGGCATGCTTTTTCGCCATAGCGCCGGAGATTGCGGCGTAGGCCGTGCGGGCGATTGCGCCAGTATTCATCGAAACTGCCTTGCAGGGCGATTGCGCTGCAGGGTGTGTCTTCGCTGACATGAGTTGGAAACGCTTGCGCCAGGGGCGAATTTGCTGAAAGATCCTGCCAGGAGCAAATGTCCCAGTGCGGATTTGTCTCCAGATGCTTTTTGAGGAGTTCGATGATTTCGCGGGCGGTGAGTGGGGGGTCCAGATAATCTGAGATTCCGGCGCCGATTAGAGTAAGCTGGCGCAGTCCCTGCCACTCGTGCAGAAAGCACGGAATGAGCCCGACGAGCACGCCATCTCGCCGGAAAGTGAAAACGCGCAGTTGTCCGCTACCGAAATGTTTCCACCAGGTCAAGAGCCATTCGGGAAGATGGAATGGGGTTGTGAAGTCAAGACTGCGGACGAGCGAAGTCCATTCGGGGCGTAGTTCGAGGAGTGAGGGAAGGGAGGTGAGGATGTCGAGAGTGATAGAGGTCAGGGTTGGGTTAGCTCCATGGGGGAGTTGGCATTGAGGAGGCGCAGGGCTTCGCGGTAGCCGTGTAAGGTTCCGACGTCTACATAGGCTTCACCGGCTTTGATTCCATAGGCGCGGCCGCCGCGGGCGAGATATTCATTGATGAGAGTTCCCAGATACTCGTCATTGCGCTCCATCCATAGGTCGTGCAAGGCTGCAAGGACAAAGCCGGGCATTTTGAGCGCGCCCCAAACCCAGTGGCTTGCGGCGTCCGGCTGCTTGACCTGAACATGCAGAACCTCATTATTATTGTCGCCTGTGATGACCGCATCGAAGTTTTCCGGATGTTGGACGGGAAAGAGTAACAGAGACAGCGCGCCATTGGGAAGATGGGCCAAAGCATCATCGGGGAACCAAATGGTGTCTGGCAGGCCGATGCAGACTTCCTCTTCGGGCGGGATCAACGGAAGGGCGCGGAATATGGCATCGCAGAGACCTGCGGGTTTGGGTTGCACGGCGTAGAATATGGCGGCACGAAATGCGTGGCCGCCAAAGTAGTTCAGAATGTCCGCTTTTCCGGGCGATATTACGAAACAGATATTTGTTACTCCGGCAAGCACCATCCGTTCAATGAGGTACTCGCTGACAGCGCGCGGGCGCTCCGTGCCGCCATCGATGTAACTGCCGACCGGGAGTAACTCCTTGGAAAAGGCGAGAGGCTGAATGCGGCTTCCCATGCCTGCTGCCGGAATAATGCCCCACATCGTTAATGCCCGTCCGACACGCAGAGCTCTCGAAGCTCATGATATTCATCCGAAGGATTCTGCGCAAGCTCGATAAAGCGTCTGGCTCGAATCTCCGCCGTATGGCAATCGAGAACTCGCTCGCGGGCTCTTGCGCCAATCTCATCCAATGAGGCTCGGTCTTTCGTAATAGCGGCGATTGCCTCGCTTGAATTGGAGGCGATCAGGATCTGGCTGCCGGGTTCGAAAAAGGTGTCCAAACCTTCCCAGAAATCGCTTAAGACGGCTGTACCGCAGGCTGCGGCTTCGAATAAGCGGCCCGATGGACAATAGCCCATGGCCGCCATATCGCCACGCGTGACGCTGAGAGTCAGAGGCGACGATGAGTAGAACGTAGCATGATCCGGTGGAGCAACGTGCTCCAAATGGCGGCAATTCTCCGGCCACGATTGCGGGTTGGGGTACATGGCGCCAGCAATGATGAAGGTGCGGCTTTGCAACAGGCGGGCAGGCTCGATGAGCAGATTGTCCAGAGCGGATTGCCGGTCCGCGGAATAAGTTCCCAAATAAGAAAGATCGGCGGCAAACTTCGCACAGCAATCCACGCGGTGGTGCACGGCGGGATCGACCCATCCATAGAGGGTGGCGGCGCGGCGCGCGTTTAACTTGGTTCGGAGTTCGTCGAGCGCACGGCCACCGGTATAACTGAGCACGAGATCGAAATCGCCCAAGCCCTCAGGCGGTATGTAGGGAACGGCTTCGCCCCTTGCCAGACGGCTTAATGTCACGGGCGCATCCATGTCGTAGAAAATCGTCCGGGGTAGCTTGGCATCGAGAACCAGAGCCGCGGCGGCAATTCCATCGGGGCAATAGGACGTAACCATCCCAATATCCGCGCACTCCAATGCCGCTTTGGCAGCCGCGAGATTCCGGTTCCAATCGGAATACAGGTGAAGGCGGGCATATGGGAGTGACGTCACGTCGCGGTGAGCGGCATAGTATGGCGTATCGCGTTCAAAGAAATCGATGGAGTGCCCCTGCTCCTGTAAGGCTCGAAAGAGACCGCGCAGCAGGGTTGCATGACCGTTTCCCCAAGCCGAGCTAATGGAAAGACCGAAGATAACGATGTTCATCGTAAAGGAGTTGTTTGCCTCACCGCTTTTTGAATTTGTAGAAGAACTCGATGCTGACGTTGCCGTTGTAATCCCGAAGTCCGACCGCAGAAAATTTATTTGTAAGATCCCATTCCACTCGAATTATTTCATTGTTCGATTGTGTAACGTCGGTTATGTAAGTGAAGGTAATATTGCTCGCGATCTTCTGCTGGAGGGTAACGCGAGCGCCAGGCTGCCCGTTCGGCCCGGAAATCATGGGATCGATCTTAAACTGCGTGAGGCCAAAAACGCGCTGTAAACGGCTCGCAAGAGGATTTGCAACGGCCTGGCCCAGAATGGCGGATTCTCCCATTTGGGTAAACGACTGCTGCGGAGGGGCAGGCTGATTAGCGGCAATTTCCGGATTCGGCGGCGTCGTGTTGGCCGCCAGTAACTCCACAATCTGCTGGAACGTCAACGGCGGGTCGGACCGGTAGGTCAGTTTGAGATCGTTCATCGGACCCGAGACGCCTAGAGTAACGTCGACTCCCTGAGCGATGGTTTCGAGCGAGATATTGATGACCGGTTGAATGGAGGTTGGATTATAGAAGTTAATGGTGCCGGTCCTGACAGTGTATTTATTTCCAAAAAAGACGAGATCGCCCTCGGTGATATTGACGCTGCCGAGTATGCCGGGATTTGCCGCCGTACCCCGGACCGTGAGATTGGCCTGCACGGACAGTCTTTCTGCGTAAGTGGTGACCACACGCAAATCAGGAGCGGTGAGAACGTGGATATCCAGCCGCATTCCGGTAAGCATTTTGCTCGGCGCGCTGGGGGTGGACGGGGGAGTCGAGGCGAAACTTGAAAGCATCGAGCCCGCATCGCTGCCGGCCTCGTAGGCAATCCGCTGAATACTGACGTTGCCTTGGAGCAGCGAGCGGTTGGTGTTGCCGGCGAGGGAAATGTTGGCGTTCGTGGTAATGCTGATGCCCGAAGTGCGAACCCGGACCTTAGTGGCCGCAGCGCGCAGGTTGTAATTCATTACGGGGCCGCCAAATCCGACAAATCCAGTCATAGCGATTTTGCCTCCGCCGCTTTCTCCGGTCAAGCTTTGAATCGTGGCACTGGAACCGTTGAGCAGAATTACCCCGTTTCCGTTTGACAAGCCATTCGGAGCGCCGGCGTAATTGATGTTGGCGTTCTTTAATTGGATTTCGCCGTTAACCAGCGGCTTGGAGAGATTGCCGCGCACGGTGGCATTCAAAGCAACATCGCCAGAGGAATAGAAATCGCGGTCGGCATCCTGGAGAATGCTCAGATTGGCGTCGGCTGCGAGGTTCAGGGCTAGCGGCGTGTTCGGATTCTTCAGGTTCAATCCGCCCGAAGCCGTGATGGTGGTGCCGTCGCCCTGAATATTGAGATGCTCGACACGCAAAACTTGCCGATCGAGCGCAACGACGATTGGCCCCTGGTTCTGGAGCTCCACGGTTCTGGCGGGCGGCGCTCCGGTAGGCGTTTCCGCGGGATTGGTTTTCAGATCGAGGCGATTGAGTTGGAGGCGCGCAGTGAGCGCATCGGCGTTCAGAATGGGACCGTTCACGGAAGCCTGCCCCTCCACGAGCGCGTCAAAGGCCGGCGCGGTGGGCGGAGTGGACGAAAGGAACGGCTCGATATTGGAGTAGCGAATGTTCGCGAACGTCAGGCTCGCGCGCACAGGATATTCGCCCGTAAGCTGCGACTGACCGGAGCCATGGATTTGAGCATTGGCGATATCGGAATCGAGGCGGAAGTTGAGAGTGGAGCCGGTGGTGTGCGCTGTAAAACCTGCGTTTCCCAGGTCCCGCTCATTCATTCGCAGCGCTTTGGCTGAAAGATCGGCGTTGAGAGTGGAGATAGCGACAGTCCGTTTGCCGCGCTGCTCTCCGATCCTGGCCGCAACTGCCGTGGCCAGGTGGACGGTTCCACCGATACCCTCGTGCATGGCCCGAACATGCTCGATGCGGGCAAGGTGGATGTCAGTACTTGTCAGATTTAGATTTACGGCGCCGTTATTGAAATCGTTGGCCGGATGAGCAAACGATCCCACTAAGGTGACGCTCCCCGCGGGAAGCGCCAGTTCGATTGAAGGAATGTCAACCAGGGTGTTTGAATAGCGCAGGGAACCTTGGAGGTGATTGATGGTCTCCTGGTACACGTTTGCCCGGCGTAGCGCAAAGCTCAAATCTGCATTCGGCGCCTGCATGGTGCCGGTGAAATGAGCATTGGCAGAGAGAATGCCGTCGGCGGGAATTGCGGCCTGTCCGGTGATTTGCAGGACCTTGCCGATAGAGAGATTTCCAATGGAGGCATTGGCGGTGGTGGGGTAATCCTTACTGAGAGCCGTGCGCCCGTTCACGTTAATATTTGAACCAGCGAAATTGGAGGCGAGTTGATAATTGACTGCGCCGTTCACCGTGCGCGCTGTCGCGGTCATATCTCCGGCATTCTGATTTTGAACACGTAAGCCACGCGCGGAAAAATCTGCGCTGACATTCGAGATGGAAACAGAAGATTGCTTGTTTACTTCGCGAACATCAGCCGCAGCATCGGCACTTAGCTGGATGGCTCCCGCCACGCCAGGGCTGCGTTCCACCAGTGGTTTGATATTGGCGAGCTGAACATTTGATGTCCCGATGTGGAATTGCGCATGTCCGGTTGTGAAACTATCGCGGGGATGGCGGAATGTGCCGTTCAACGCGATCTGACCGCCGGCGGAATCCAGTTCGAGCGTGGAAAGCGTCACGAGTTGATCGGCTAGATTGACGTTGGCATAGAGCTTGTCGATCGGCTGCTGATACGCGCTGCCGTTCAGAACCTGAAGAGTGGCGCTGCCGGCCGGGTCGCCGTAAGTTCCGTTGACATGAATGTCGGCGCTGACATCGCCGCTGGCGGGAATGGTGGATTCGCCGGCGAGGCTGAGGAGATCCGCCAAGTCGCCGTTGCGGAGAGTCAAATTGGCAGCGAGCGGCGAGCGCGGTGTCGGGCTCCATTTGCGAAGGCCAAGGGAAGCATCGAAATTGGTACGCAGCGTCTTGCGGCTGAGGACTCCGTTTTGAATGGCGGCTCCCGAGGGGGACGCGGCCAGATCCAAGGCAAAGCGATCGAACAGGCGTTTTTCGACGGCGAAGCGGTCCAGATCCAAGTGGCTGGTTACCTGCGGAGCTGCGAGTTTCCCGGTGATTTGCGCATCGAGACGGGCGGTACCGTTTTCGAGTGTAACCGGGAGCGACGATTGCGGCGTTGTGGAGGCGAAATTGGCGGCAGGCAGAAAATCGTTCAGATTGCGCGAGAGCAGGTTGATATCAATGCGCCGGTCGAGCGAACCGGAGAGATTGAGGCGTGAATGCGGGAGCGCGAGATAGGATTGCCCGAGATTGACTGCGCCGGTGGCGCCGACGTAATCGGCCATAAGCTGGCCGCGAATCGGGACGCCGCGCGTACCGGGCACAATGGCGAGTCTGGTGTGCGCGTTAATGCCCTTGCCACCGGGAATTTTCAGATCGCCGGCGGCCTTCAACGTGCCGTCGATGGTTCCGTCGTAGCCGAGATGCTTGCCGGTAAACGTGGCAGCCAGCACGGGAAGCGAGAAGTTCCGAAGAGCGCCTTCCACGCTCAAGCGCTGCATATTTTCGATGAAGAGCTTCGCGTCGAGAGTGCCGCCTAAAGCGCTTAGTTGTAGTCCGTCAACACCGATCAGGTATGGATCGGCATGAAACGGCGCATGGAGGTTGAGGTTGGCGAGTTCCGTAGTTCCGCTGCGGACCGCCAGGTTCCGAGAGTTTAAGACGCCGTTGACCGAATAGTTATTTTTTGCATCGAGTCGCGCGCTTCCATTGAGAACGAGTTCGCCGGAAGGCTGCGTGGAGGTCATTTTCAGCAGCGCGCTCAATTGCTGGAGGGCGAGAGTTCCATTGAACCGAACGGCCGAGTTGGTTCCCGGGTTGAGCGCTCCCGAAGCATCGAACGTGGTTTGGCCCAGAGCTATGTGGGCCGTTTGCACATTGACCGTGTGGGCCCCTTCATTCATCTGAACGGCGAGATTGGCGGTGAGGACACGCGGCGCTCCTTTTGCGGTTGAATCGACCGGCACATCCATGCTGCGCTGAATCTCCGGCAGCGAAATGGCGGCATTCATACGCGCCGCTATCTGCGGGGCATTCATATTCGAGATGGAGGCGTTGACGAAAATATGCGATTCGTTGGTAGTGATTCTGGCGTTGGTGAGATCGACAGCATCCGGCGCAATCATCACCGGCAGATTGATGTGCACATTGAGGGGCGGTCTGGTTCCGGAGGTTAAGACGAGGGGGTCGATGGACAGGCTTCCTTCGTAATGCGGATTATTCGCGACGTAGTTCAGCAGCGCGCGCAGATTCTCCCCCTTTGCGCTGAATGCCGTCTTTTGCTGCGAGAACTGGAACAGGCCGTTATCCAGATGAAAATGGCCGATTTTCAAATCCACAACAGTTTTCAGGCCGGATGACTGGCTGGACTGCTGCTGCTTGGTTTTGGGCGTGGGGATATTGCTTTTGCCATCGGGGAAGGTGATGATATTGACCTGCGGTTGCTCAATCGCGACATCCTGAATATTGATCAGATGCATGATCCCGGAGAACAGGCCGAGATGGACTTCGAGCAGAGGGACCTGGGCGAGCGGTTGAGCTTCAGAAGGCTCCGTTCCATGGAAGACGAAGTTCCGGATGCGCAGCGTGAGATGGCCCAAATCGAACTGAAACGCGCCGATCTCGACTTTGCCTCCCGTGGAATCTTCAAGTGTTGCCACTATTTTGTTTCGTACGAAATTAGAAAACCAGCCGCTCTGCAGGATGATAATCGCCGCTATAAAGAGGACCACGATGAGTCCCGCGAGAGAGGCCAGAATGGTGACTATGATTTTTTTCGGCTTGCTCATCGGAGGTTTTCCTCCAGATATCGAATCTTGGTGTTCTTCCGCTGCTGATCTAACCAGGAAAAAAACTGTTGATTTATTTTCTGTTCCGTCAGAGCAGTGCGGGCTTCTTCGCGTAATTCGTCCGGAGACTTACCGGGAAAACGATCCCGAAGCGACGCCGCATGCTCACGGTAGTAATTCCCCACTTCGGCATCGGTAATCAGCACAGCCGGCCGGAAGCGGGCATCGATAAACCGCAGCACGGTCAATTGCCATTGGAACTGGGTTCGAAGCTCGAGATCCGTGAGATCGTAGCGGCGCAGCGCAGCTTGGAACGCGCTGTCCGTGCGATATCGCTCGTGCTTCAACTTATCTAATTCCTGCGCCGCTTCCTGGGGGGTCGCCCGGGAGTATCCGCCGAGATTGATCTCATGGCGAATAAATATTTGATCCATGAGGCGGCTAGCCGCCTCCTTGCGGGCCGCATTGCTGAAATTTAACGGTTCCTTATTCAGGAAGTCAGTCACGCGGATATCGCGGCCGATGTCGCTGTCCTTAATGATCGAGCTACCCACCACAATGGCAATTTGATCGATAATGACGGCGAGCGCCAGATATTGGGCCAGGATGAAAGCGATGAACACCCGGCATCGCATTAGAACGCCTGCCCGATGGAGAAGAAGAACTGGAAATGAGACAGGCGCTGGGGACTCGCATTGCAGGCGGGATAGGCCGGATTGCCTATCTTGTCCGGAGTACATCCGATCAGATCCTGAATTGTTTCGCTGGTGCTGAAGCCCCGGTAGCGTGGGGGATTGAGGGCATAGGCGAGATCCACGCGAACAGGACCGAGAGGCGTCTTATAGCGAATTCCAAAGCCTGGAGCCTGAACAGCGTAATTGAAATCCTGGTCGCTCGTCTGGTGATAGCGGAGGGACATTTTGCTGAATTGAGTGTAGATATTGCCCATATCTTCAAAGACAACGCCGCTGATGTTGGCGCCTAACAGCGGGAAACGCAATTCAACGGTGTTAAAGAACAGAGCATTGCCGCCGATCGGAAATCCGGTAGGAGTAGTGGTAGGTTTTCCGGGTAACTCGTTGAGCGTACCGATATCGCGCGGCCCGGCCTGGTTGTCGCCGAATCCACGCATGGAGACGCTGCCGCCGCCATAGAATCGCTCCGGCAACGGAATCGCGTCAAAGTGCAGAGTTCCTGCCGGAACATTGAACGGGATGATAGCGCCAATCTGTGTTTGACGAGCGAATACGAACTTGTGCCCGATGGGAGTGTAAGTGGCGTTGCGAGCAAGCACCCGAACAAAGCTGCGCTGGGAGCCAAAGAAGTTTCCGGCGATGCCGGTATCGAGAGTGTTCCAGAACCCGTGATGGGCATCGGCAGGATTGTCGCGGTGATCCTGGATATAGCTTGTTGACAGAATTCCGATGCGCACCGGCTGCAGAAAGGCCGGGATCAGGAGCGATGGGATCTGGATATTGCCCGCGCTGACACGCCGGTAAGCAAACCGGACGGAAAGCGTCGAAGCCCGGTTGAATCGCTGCACGGTCTGGATGGACGCTTCCTCGCGCCGCGACGAGAAAGTCTGCACGTTCTGCGTGGTGTCGTAAAGAGCGGTGAAGGAAACGGTGCGATCGGTCGAACCGAGAAAGCGCGGCACGACATAAGTGAGGGATTCGCGTTGCTCCAGGGTAGAATAGCGATTCTGGAGCGTCACGGTCTGGCCGCGACCTAAAAAGTTCAGGCGGCTAACATCGAATGAAACAATCGGCGAAAGCCCCTTCGCTCCGCCGGCCTGGGAGAGATTGTTCGTGGTTCCGCCAAACTGACCTACTTCCAAACCGACGCCGACGTTAAAGGTGTATCGCGCAGCTTCATCCAGATCATAGAGGACGTACTTATAAGCCGATGTTCCGTCCGGGTCCTGCAGCGCGAAATTCACATTTGAAAAGATGCCGAGGTTACTCAGGTCGCGCGAAATATTACCGATTTTGGTCATCGAAACCGGCTCGCCATCCTGAATATCGATTCGCTTCTCCACCAAAGACGGCCGGGTGCGATTCAAGCCGGAGATGATCACTTTGCGGACGAATTCCTGCGGCCCTTCGGTGATGTGATAGATCAGAGTCATGGTGGCGTTTTGCGAATCCGGAATGGCTCTATAAAAGAATGTAGCCCGCAAAAAGCCGTGATCGTAGTAGTACTGCAGAATGCGGTTCCGGTCTGAGGCGACATTGACATCGGCATAGGGCTGGCCCTGTACCGAATACAACTGGTCCTGAATCGAACTGAGATCGAGACGGGCCGCGCCTTCGACCTGGAGTTTAGAAACGGTCCATTGCCTTCCCTCATGGATATGAAAGGTAACCGCCAAGTCTTGCGGTTTTCCTTTGTAATCCGTCTGGACAGAAGAAGTGACCTTGGCGTCGCGGAAACCGTTGGCTTGGTAGAGCGCTTCGATTGCATCCTCGTCCTTGTGCCGAAATGCCTCGCTGTACCGGCCGTACTTTAGCAGGAAAGAACTGGTCTGCAGGAACATCCGTTCGCGGATGGTCTCCATGGTGAAATAATTACTGCCTGTGATATTGATGGCGACGAGCTTGCGTCTCGGGCCGAGCGCAATTTCGTAGTCGATGACTTCCTGGTCTTTCTGTTGGGGCTCGCGCCGGAAGGTAACATCCACATCCGGATAACCTCTCGATTGAAAGTAATCGTGCAGGTTACTGGCTCCCTCCGCGAGTAAGTCATTGTCGACGGACCCTTCCTGATAGACGGGCACAAGCTGCCGCAACTTCTTCTTGGAAACTTTGGCTTCCAATGCTTTGATGGTGATTTTTGGGCCTGCATTCAGGTCGAGCGTTGGCTTGACGCGATTGGTGGCTGGATCGTAATCCATGGACGTGAGGTTCACGGTGGCGGTCAGGCGATCGCGTTTCGCGTACTGCTTCTCGATTCCGTCTGTCCCTTTGTCAGTGAGACTCTGGGTCACGTGCCGCCACCAGTGGATCAACGGTATTCTCCAGCCAGTTGCGCGAACAATGGTCCCGTCGGAGAGCTTCGGATCCCCTTTGATGATGGGCATACTGTATCTGGCGCGCTTGCCCGCATCCACATAAAATCGAATTGTCACGTCGTGCGTGAGCGGATCTTCGACAGTAGCGACACCGACGGTGGCTTGATAGAGCCCGTTATCGCGCATTGTCTGAAGAATGGTTTGCCTGGCTGTTTGCAAATCTTCGGGGTCGAAGGGTGTTCCGAGCGCAAGCTGCGCTTCGCTGAGAATGACGGCGCGATTCGGCGGATTGGAAATTTTTCCGACCGCGCCCACGTGGCCGATGAACCGCCGGTAACGAGTGATGAACCGGAGCGCGACTCCGGTTCCGCTGGGCTCGGCATCCACCTGGATGTCCTCGTACAGACCGCTGGCATACAGCCGGTCAATGGTTCTACCGAGCTGATCGGGATCTAAGGGCTGCCCTACCTGTACCATTTGCATGCGCGCTAAATCTCTGGGATCGAGCGGCTGCTCGGCGGGTTCGAAAGTGACGGCCACGACCGGTTTGCCGCGAAAATCCGGCCTGGGAAATTGCTGGCCGGGGGCGAGCGGCAGCACGAGCACAAAGCAGAACAAGAGGTTCAACAGAAATAATCGACCGCGAAGCCATGCCATCATGCCGCCGGCCAATGCCAATTGAAATCGAATTCCATTCTCATAGACATCCGCGCCAAAAGGAGGACCCCTTGCGTACGCGCGGGGTTCTGTAGCTCCAAGGTCGATAACCCCTTGGACTGCATACCGTTGACGCTATTCACCTCGACCCCGTTACAGATGTCAATATTTGGGGCGCGGATGGGTCTATAGAAGAGAGGCAGAGCATGTTGACGCGGCAACAGCTTTGGGAGTTGCTTCGGTCCTCAGCAAGCAAATGGAGCGCGCACAACGCGCCGCGGCTGGGAGCGTCTTTGGCGTATTACGGTTTGCTTTCCATGGCGCCGCTGCTGATTCTGATGGTTGCAATCTGCGGCCTGGTTCTCAACCGGAACACGGCGGAGCAGCAACTGTTACAGCAGGTTCGTTCACTCACCGGACCATCCGGCGCGAGCACGGTGCAAATGCTCATCAACAATGCGCATCATGTGGGGAGCGGCATTTTTGCAGCGGCGATTGCGCTGGCGACGCTGCTTTTCGGCGCGTCCGGAGTTTTCGTAGAATTACGGGATTCGCTCAACGTTATTTGGGATGTCCCGCGGCGTGAACATTCGACGTGGCGGTCCGTCATCTTCCAGCGGTTGGTCTCTTTCGGAATGGTGATCGGGCTGGGGATTCTGATGCTGGCCTCGTTGCTCATGACAGCGTTCGTTGCGGTGGCCGAGAAGTTCTTCTCCAACATTCTTCCAGCGCCCACGGCAGGAGTCAGCGAGCTGGCCAATTTTTTAATTTCTCTGATTGCCATTGCGATCCTGTTCGCGCTGATTTTCAAATTCGTGCCAGATGCTCCCATCGACTGGCGCGATGTGTGGATCGGCGCGGTGGCGACCGCGATCCTCTTTGATATCGGGAAAGGGCTGCTCGCGTTTTATCTCGGCACGGCGGGTGTCGGCTCCACATACGGAGCGGCCGGGTCCGTGGTGGCGCTGGTGGTGTGGGTGTACTACTCGGCGCAGATCTTCTTTTTCGGAGCCATTTTCACCAAAGTTTATGCCGAGCGGTTTGGATCGCATGCACGGCGGAAGAAACCGAAACCTGCGTTAGCAGCTTCCGCCTCATCGGGCCGCGCTTAGAGTTTGACTTTGAGTGGCTCAGAGTACCAGACCTCCCTATTACCTACAGCTAGTTACTTTTGGATGCAGAACATTCTAAGCTGAAGTCACTTCTCTATTGGAGACACCGAATAGAATGTTTTGCAGACCACTGGGGCGGGTTGCCGCCGGCATCGCGTTCTGTCTCGGCGGGGCGATGCTAGTCTCTGCCGACACCGTGATTAGCGGCGGCTCCTGGCAAACCTGGACGGCAGGATTTCCAGGCAGCACTCTCGGGACAACGACCGCGCCCACTTATGGCGGCGGGCCGGCGACGACAACGCAGGGGCCTTACTGGAATAATGCATCGGGCGACGGGCCAGCGGCGAACATCGGGTGGTGCCTGGCGGGCGGAGGCGATTGCACGTTGTTCGACGGTTCGCCCGGCGCCGTCCCGTTCTATGGGGGCGCGAACGGAAGCGCCATTACAAACATGAGCTTCAGCGGCGACCACAGCCAAATTACGGCGACGCTTGAAACTTCGATGACGAGCCAGCGCGCAAACGACACCTTCGGGTACTATACTTTCGATCCCACAACCGGAACTATTCTGCAGACGGTCGCACTGCTTTCAGCCAGTTCGGCACCGGGAACTCAGAGCGCAACCTTCGTGCCGAGCACGCCGGATTACGGTTTCTACATTGAGAACACGCAGGGAAATCCGGCGGATCCCAGTACTTTCCCTTCGGAGTATTTCTTTTACACCGATGCCAATCTTAATAACGTTCTGCTGACGCCGAATCCGACCGATCACCTGCAACATCTGGCCATTTTCAACACTGGAAATACGTTCTACATCGGCGCGGTGGATACGCGGGCCTGCTCTGCTGACATCACCAGCAGTTGTTTGAATCCGGCGGATTTCGATTATCAGGACATGGTGGTGAAGTTAACGGTGGTGACGCCGGAGCCAGCATCGTTTGCGCTGCTGGGTTTGAGCTTGGGGTTGCTGGGGATGTTGCTGGCTCGGGCGCGGGCCGCCGACCGCGTATAAGCCCCTCCCTGACGGCCGGGGTTCTGTGTGTGCTTGCTAGACTGGAATTTCCCACCTGTTTTTCCATGATTTCAGTCAGCAATGTCAGCATGCGGTATGGAGGCAAGGTCCTGTTTGAGGACGTCACCACGGCCTTCCAGCCGGGCCGCCGCTATGGTTTGACCGGTCCGAACGGAGCGGGCAAATCCACGTTCATGAAGTTACTTTCAGGCGAACTGGAGCCGCAAAAGGGTACGGTTGTTCGCCCCAGGAAAGTCGGTGTATTACGCCAGGATCAGTTCGCGTTTGACCAGTACCGTGTAGTCGACACGGTCATCATGGGCAATTTGCCGCTCTGGAAAGCTCTCGAAGAGCGCGAAACGTTGTACGCCAAGCCGGAATTGACCGATGAAGACGGAATGCGGCTAGGTGAACTGGAAGGCATCGTCGCGGAAGAAGATGGATACTCTGCCGAGAGCGATGCCGCAGTGCTGCTGGATGGCCTGGATATTCCCGAGCCGCTGCACCACCGTAAGATGGGCGAGTTACAGGGCGGTCAGAAAGTACGTGTCCTTTTGGCGCAGGCGCTGTTCGGCCGCCCGGAAGCTTTATTGCTGGACGAGCCGACGAACTATCTCGACCTCGAATCGATTCACTGGCTGCAGAATTTCCTCACGCATTACGATGGCGTGCTCATCGTGATTTCGCACGATCGCCACTTTCTGAACAGCGTTTGCACCCACACGGCCGATATCGATTACCAAACCATCATTACTTACCCGGGTGGGTATGATGACATGGTTCTGCAGAAGACGCAGGTGCGCGCCCGGATCGAAGCAGAAAACGCGCAGCGCGAGAAGAAGATTGCGCAACTGAATGAGTTTATTGCGAGGTTCTCGGCCGGTACGCGCGCGAGCCAAGTGACATCGCGCAAGAAAGAAGTGGAGCGGCTGCAGACGACGGACCTGGCGCGATCGAACATTCAGCGGCCGTTTATTCGATTCGAGATGAAACGCCCATCCGGCCGTCATGCGCTCGAATTCAAAGGCGTGACAAAGGGGTATGACGGGCAGGAGGTCATCCGAGATTTTTCGGCGGCGGTGCAGCGCGGCGAGAAAGTCGCGTTGATGGGACGGAACGGCGCAGGCAAGACGACGCTGTTGAAAGCTCTGCTGGCGAATGCTCCAGGGGTGGACGACCCGGATGTGGGGCTCGATTCGGGCGTTGTGAGCTGGGGTCACGAGGTGCAAGTCGGATACTTCGCGCAAGATCATCGCGCCAGTATTCCGAACGGGACCACCGTTTCGGAGTGGCTGCATAACTGGGACCCGCAGGCGTCGCGAGAGGAGATCCGCGGGCTGCTCGGGCAGATGCTGTTCAGCGGCGAAGAGGGCATGAAGCCGACGGACGCGTTGTCGGGCGGCGAGGCGGCACGGTTGATTTTCTGCAAACTGATGCTGCAGAAACCAAACGTTCTGGTGTTCGATGAGCCGACAAATCACCTGGATTTGGAATCGATTAATGCGCTGAACATCGCGCTGCAGAAGTTCGAGGGCACGGTGCTCCTGGTTACGCATGATGAAGACCTGGTGGATGAAGTGGCTACGCGGATCTGGCATTTCGAGAGCGGCGCGATTGAGGATTTTCTAGGTTCGTACGAGGAGTACGCAGGAGCAGCAGCACGGTAAAGAGCAGGCCAAGGGCCTACTCCACAATTGAAACCGAACGCAGTTCGAAAGAGCCACTGGTGAGAATGCTGCCGGGCGGGCGGGCGTATTCGAGCGCGACAGTCAGCAAATCCGTGTGTTGGGGCGTGCGGAATTCCAAGATTCCGCCGTTTCCCAGCTCCTTTTGAAGAGAATTGATTTTCCAAAGGAGACCGCTTGCGGCGCCGCGCCATTGTAAGTGGTATAGCTGTCCGGGAACGACCGGGATTCGCTGTGTCAGAAGCGTGCAGTGCTCCGGTTCCGTGCCTGAAAGCTCGATTCGCAAAATTCCGGCAGCGGAGTCCTGGTTGACGCTTGCGCCGGGGCAACTGGCGGGAACCCAATCGAATCCATGACCGTAGAACGGGCTGCGGAAGTCGCCGTTGGTGAGCGGGTGCGAAGGTGCGGGAACGGAGAGATGAATCCAACGGGCATCGCTTAGAGAGCGCCAGATCTGGAGCGCATCGCGAACGTCGCCGACCGAGAGCAACTGATCTTCGATGGGGCCGATTAAGTCGTCGCGCCCAAGCTCTTCCGGAGTGCGGCCGCCCGGATGAGTTACTAAGCGCGCGATGATGGGTGGAATGGCGTTAAAGCGGCCCGCGCCCGATAAGAACAGCGCGTATTGAATCAGGATGGTGGAGCGATCGGGAATGTAACTGGCTATCTTCGCCGCATCCTGCGCGGCGAGCCACATTTCGCGGAAGACCGGGCTCGGCGCGTGCGGCGTAATGTCGAGCGTCAACTTGGCCCAGTGAAAGAACTCGGCTTCCCTGCCCTGCCGCAAATAGAAATTCGCCAGGGTCCATTTCGGCAGGAACATCTTGTTTACTTCGGCGGCGCGCAAGTAATCGCGCTCGGCGGTCGCCGGATCTGCTTGCTCCAATTCGGCGATGAGGCCAAGCTGAATCCAGGCGCGGAATTCGAAAGGATTCAACTCCACGGCGCGGGTTAGAAGTTCGCGCTGCTGGTCCGGCTTCCAGGCGGCCAGGCGAGCTGCGTAATCCGCGTTATACGGAACCAGTTCGAGCGCTCGCGAGACCGAGGCCGCGGTGTCCTGCTGGAACAGGCACGCGGCGCGAGCGAAAAGAGCCGAGTAATAGGCGGCAATCAAGCAAACGGCGGCAACTAAGTAACGGAACACTTATCTCTCCGCGCAGGCCGCAACGACATTTTGCGAGAACCACTCGTAGGTTGCGCGGATTCCCTGCTCCATTGGAATGGAAGGACGCCAGCCCAAAGCTTTGAGGCGGCTCACGTCCAGAAGCTTGCGCGGCGTGCCGTCGGGCTTCGTCGCGTCGAACCGGAGGGCGCCCCGATAGCCGATGCAGTTTGCAATCAAAGCCGCGAGTTCGGCGATAGTCAAGTCCTCGCCAGTACCCACGTTGACGATCTCGGGATCATCATAGTTCTGCATGAGAAAGATCGCCGCCGAGGCGAGATCATCGACGTGCAGGAATTCGCGGCGGGGCGTGCCCGTGCCCCAGATGGTTACTTCCGGCATGCCGGATTCGCGCGCATCGTGAAATTTCCGAATCAACGCAGGCAAAACGTGCGAATTCTCTAAATCGAAGTGATCGCCGGGGCCATATAGATTTGTCGGCATTAGCGCAACGGCACTGAAACCGTACTGAGCGCGATAAGCCTGGCAGAGCTTGATGCCGGCAATTTTCGCGATCGCGTAAGGTTCGTTCGTGCTCTCCAAAGGGCCCGAGAGCAGATATTCTTCCTTGATCGGCTGGGGAGCGAATTTCGGATAAATGCAGGAAGAGCCGAAAAACTCCAGCTTCCGCACGTTGTTGCGCCAGGCCGCGTCGATGACGTTGAGCTGAATGGCCAGGTTATTGCGAATGAAGTCGGCTGGATACGTACTGTTCGCGTGGATGCCGCCTACTTTGCCCGCGGCGAGAAAGACGTACTCCGGCTGCACAGCAGCAAAGAAGGCATCGACGGCGGGCAGACAGGTGAGATCCAGCTCGTGACGGGTGCGCAGGATCAGGTTCGTGAACCCCTCCTGCCGGAGTTTACGCACAAGGGCGGACCCGACTAAACCGCGGTGGCCGGCGATGAAGATGGGGCTAGTGCGATCCATAAAAGGCCGCTCCCTCACGGTCGCGGTTCTGTTCTGCTAACTGGATGTCGGCGTCTACCATCATGCGGACAAGCTCCCGGAAGTTGGTACGCGGACGCCAACCAAGGGTCTCACGAATTCTTGTGGCATCGCCTAAAAGGTAATCGGCTTCGGTGGGACGGCAGTAAGCCGGATCGATCTCCACGTACTTGCGCCAATCCAGATCGGCGTAACCGAACGTCTCGTCAAGAAACTCCTCGACGGAATGAGCTTCGCCGGTAGCCACGACAAAATCGTTTGGAACATCGTGCTGGAGAATGAGCCACATGGCTTCGACGTAATCGCCCGCGAAACCCCAATCCCGGCGCGCTTCCAAATTTCCCAGATAGAGCTTGTTTTGCAAACCGGCCTTAATGCGGGCTACCGCACGTGTGATCTTCCTGGTGACGAAGGTTTCCCCACGGCGGGGAGATTCATGGTTGAACAGGATTCCATTGGCGATGAAAAGGCCGTAGGCTTCGCGGTAATTGACGGCGTACCAGTGAGCAGCCACTTTCGAAACTGCGTAGGGGCTTCGTGGGTAGAACGGAGTGGTTTCGTTCTGCGGGGGCAGGGCCGCGCCGAACATTTCGGACGATCCGGACTGGTATACGCGTACTTCACGTCCGGTATTTGCAACGTGGTCGCGCACACAATCGAGGAGGCGCAACGTGCCGAGCGCATCGACGTCCGCCGTGTATTCGGGGATTTCAAACGATACTTTGACATGCGATTGCGCGCCGAGGTTGTAAATCTCATCCGGCTGTCCAGCTTCAATCACTCTGCGCAATGCGGTGGAATCCGTTAAATCGCCGTAGTGCAGAATCAAACGGCGCCGACGCTCATGCGGGTCCTGATAGAGATGATCGATCCGCGCGGTGTTGAAGCTGGAACTGCGGCGTATGAGGCCGTGAACGATGTAACCTTTCGCGAGCAGAAATTCCGTGAGATAGGAGCCGTCCTGGCCGGTGATTCCGGTAATGAGAGCGGTTCTCGACACGGGAACCTGATTATGGTAACAAGGCCAGCAGAACCACGGCTTGCGCTTCGCAGGAACGGCCTTCGCCCACCGGACCAACGCGCTCCGCGGTCTTGAATTTGACACTGACGCAAGCGGCGGGAAGGCCCACGGCACTGGCCAGATTTTCGCGAATCCGGCCGCGAAAGTCTTTCAGCTTGGGCCGTTCCAGGATGATGGTGGAATCCACGTTAGTCAGACGGTATCCCTGTTCGCCGGCCAATCCGAGGGCGTGCTTGAGAAATTGCAGGCTGTTGGCGCCTTTCCATTCCGGGGCGCTGTCGGAGAAATGCATGCCGATATCGCCGAGGCCCAGAGCTCCCAGGATTCCGTCGGTGACGGCGTGAAAAAGCACGTCGGCGTCGGAGTGCCCGGCGAGCCCAAACTCGCTCGGAATCCGGATGCCGCCGAGAATCAGCGGCCGGCCCGTTTCGATGCGATGCGTGTCCCACCCCTGCCCGATACGGTAGGGCGGCAAATCTTGATTTGTCATTGTTACGAAAGTTCGAGCGCCGAGGTCTCGAGGGCCAGATAGAGCCGCGCAAGATCCATGTCGCTCGGCTTTGTGATTTTAATATTCCGGTCGGTGCCAGCCACCACCGAAACCTCGACCTCTTCCAAGCGTTCCACCAGAGACGATTCGTCGGTTCCGATAAAGAGATCCTGGCGCGCCTTCTCGAAAGCTTTGCGAAGCAAGGCGACCTGAAAGACCTGCGGGGTTTGCGTCAGAATCAGGCGCTCGCGCGGCAAGGTGGCACGCACCTTATTGCGGTGTACCTGTTTGACGGTATCCACGGGAACAATACCGACGATGGCGGCTCCGGTCTGAGCGGCTTCGCGAATCACTTTCTCGATGACCTCGCGCTCGATAAACGGCCGGACCGCGTCGTGCACGGCCACGAGTTCCGTATCATCGCCGATGGTAGCGAGCGCATTCTCAACCGATTGCTGGCGGCTCTCGCCACCCTGCACGGTGCGAACCGTTTGCGCGAGGCCTTGACTACTCAGCAGCTCTTCCGCCCAATTTAAGTCGTCCCCGCGGAGCGCGACGACAATTTCGGCGACGAGAGGAGAGCTGAGGAATTTGCGGATGGTGTGGATGAGGATCGGCGACCCGTTCAGCAGCATAAACTGTTTTCTGCTGACCCCCTCTTTTTCGGGCGATCTGCGGCCCATGCGCGTGCCTAAACCGGCCGCGGGAATGATGACAGATACTTTCATGGTGGATGGGCGAAATCGCCCTGATTTTCCTCGAACTTACATGATAAAGCCCGAAGCGGGAGCCGGCAGAAGGAAACGGCGGTAGAGTCGAGGAGAGGCGCGGTGCCGAGGCCCGTTTCCCCTCCCCGCTCATCAAACCGGACGTGCCGATCTCCAGCATCCGGCTTTCCGACAGACTTCACGCGCAGCACACGCAGTCA